>Ga0180009_10002370_pt1 | contig 22190 bp, 21 predicted proteins | sample OS_PC_MetaG_FD_123537 | JGI IMG/M metagenome (GOLD analysis project Ga0180009, IMG submission 123537) | Groundwater microbial communities from the Aspo Hard Rock Laboratory (HRL) deep subsurface site, Sweden - OS_PC_MetaG | ecosystem: Environmental > Aquatic > Deep subsurface > Groundwater...
AGGCGATCTCGGTGAAGAAGTTAACGCGGTCGCTGTCCTTGAGGTAGCTCGCTGCCAGTCGGAGGCGCCTGCGCGCGTGTCCCCGGGCGTGACGTCGGCGGCGGGATTCGGTGTCCCGGTCCATGGAGCGGATCACCCGGACCAGCAGCGTGCCGAACAGGGTCAGCAACGGAAGCAGCAGCAGCAGCCACAGCAACCAACTTTTGTGCAGACGCCAGGTAGTGCGATTGCGCAGGTGGCTCGGCTGGAGAATGGGCTTGAGCCGCCGCCGCAGCTCGTTTTCCCGTCCGGCCCCCGCCAGGCCCGCGGACACGCCCCCGGCCAGCTTGCCCGTGACGGTCACCTCCACCGCCGCCGAACAGGCGTTGGTGACAAAGGCGGCTTTCTTCGGGTCGAAGTGTGGAAAGCAAATGGGCGGCACCCGCTGCGTGCCCACCGCCGTGGGGATGAGCACGTACTCGTGGATGTGTTTGCCACCGAGCTGCACGCCGCTGGACATCTCGGTCTTCTGCCCGGCGAACCGGAGCTTGAAGCCGGGGATCTGCTGAATGCGGTCGACCCGGAGGCCCTGCATAAAGCCGGTCCCCTGCACCGTAACCTTCAAAGAAGTGGCGCTTTGCGCATCGATGCGCGCCTGTCCCACCTCCGTGGTCACGGTGAACTGGCCCACGTTCTTGGGATGGAATCCGGCGGGCACGTTCTGCGTGGGCAGGCTCTGGACTTCGATGGACACCTCCGCCGATCGCCGGAGGACTTTCTGGTAGTAGTCCAGATAGGCCTCCAGGCCAAGGGCGCCCACGCGGAGCATCCCGGCCTTGAGCCCGAAGAGCGCTCGCCGCAGCACGGGCGTCACGGTGAAGACCTGCCCCTTGATGGTGGTGTGGGTGGAGGGTCGCACCCGAAAGGGGATCTCCTCGGAGAAGAAGTTGTCTGTGCTGGGTTGGGTGACGATGGACGCCTGTTGGGCCACGGGGGACTTGTAATACAGGTACCAGGTCACGGTGACCTGCTCGCCCACGTAGGCTCTCTGCTTGTCGGCCACGGCGTGCACAAAGATGTTCTCGTCCCCGGTGAGGTTGGGCAGCTGCCCGGGCAGAGAGGGGGGCGGCGCGGGCCCCACGCCTACGTTCACCACGGTGGAGCGCGAGGCGTAGGTCCGTCCCTTGAACACCACCCGCGCGGGCGGGAGCAACATGCGTCCCGAGCGTCGGGGACTGATGGCGTAGTTGTAGTCACAGCGGTAGGACTGCCGCAGGTTCGTGACGCTATTCCTCTGGAAGGGAGTGGATCGCAACACCGCGAAGTCCTGGTTGAGGGTCGAAGGAAGCTGGAGGTCGTAGTCCGGTCGCCGCATGGAGAAAAAACTGGGGCGGCGGGTGAGCGTCTGATCGATGGACACCCGAATGGTCAGACTGAGCTGATCCCCCACCTTGGCCTGGGTGGGGCTCAAGGTCATGGTGACGGTGACGGTGGGCCGTCCCTGGTTGCCCCGGGCTTGGGCCCCCGCGGGGGCCGCGGCCAAGGCCAGCAGCCCTGGCACGAGGCTCAGCAGCGATTTCCGGGCAATGGGTGGCAAATCCTACCAGTCCTTGAGTGGACGGCGCGTGGTGCGTCCGCGATCCCGTCGGCGGTCGCGGTCGCGTTGCTTCCGTTCCAGCCGGTCCAGCTTTTTGGCCGCCTTTTGCTTGGCGATGTCCTCTTTGGACAGCGGCTTTTGCTGGGGGGCCTTCTGCTTGTCTTTGTTCTGTTTGTCTTTGTCTTGTTTGTCTTTGTTCTGTTTGTCTTTGTCTTGTTTGTCTTTGTCTTGTTTGTCTTTGTTCTGTTTGTCTTTGTTCTGCTTGTCTTTGTCTTTTTTGTCTTTGTCTTTTTTGTTCTTGTCCTCGGGGGGCTTGCACTCTTTTTTGAATCGCTCGGCAAGCTCCCTGGCCCGGTCCGCGAGCTGCTTGTTGGACCCCTCGGCGCCGCCCAGGTGACGCAAGCTCAGCTCCATGTTCCACTTGGCGTCGAAGTGCTTGGGGTCACGGATGAGCACCAGGCGGTACTCGTTTCGGGACTGCCCGAAGGCGGCGATGACGGACTTGTTCGCTTCGACGGCGGCCTTGAAGGCCTTGGCGGCCGCGGCCATGGCCTGGCAGCGCTGTTTTTTCTGGCTCTCGTCGGAGAACTGCGCGATGGCCGCTTCCGCATTCTTGACGTCCAGCTCTGCCTTTTGCGCCCGCGCCAAGGTGGGCACTGCCAAGCGGAAGAGGGTATTGGCCAGGTTGTAGAAAGCCCGGCTGCGCAGCCGTTTGTCCGTGGCCCCGGTGGCCGACAAAAAGGCCTCACTGGCCTTTTTGAGCTCGCCCTTGCCAAAGTGGGCCAAGCCCCGGTTGTAGTCCAGGCGGTGGCGTCGCCCCAGTCGCTTCTCCGCCTTTTGGTAGGCCTTCAAGGCTTCGGCGGGCTTGTTCTTGCGGATCAGCTGGTTGCCTCTCCGCACGTCCGGATCGGGCTTTTTGAAAAGCTGCCAGCCCGTCGAGAGCAGCGCCGCGGCGCCCAGGGAGAGAGCCGCTGCCCTGACCAATGCTGTCTTGTTCCCAGCGCTCTTCATGGTTCTACCCTTTGGATCTGTGGCCAGCATATCATTATGCGGAACCCTTGGCACGCGGCGGACCGTTGCCCGGGCTGGCCCCGGGCCCGGCCCTTGTTTTGAGGCCCGCGGGTTTCGGTTTTTTCGCGGGTTGGTCCCCGTTTCGGGTCAGGGGCGCGGTCGCAGGCTTGCCCCGCAGAGACCACCGCCGCGAGCCCAGGGTTGCCTCGAGCAACAGCAGCAGCACGGCCGCCAGGAGCAGCAACTCGTAGCTGTCCCGGTAGTCGCGCCGGATGCGTTTTTGAGTTTCGGCCTTTTGCAGCTTGTCGATCTCCTTGAGGAAGCGATCCACGCCGAAGTGCGCCGGCGTGGCCTGAATGTAGCTGCCGCTCGTGATGCGGGCGATCTCCATCAGACTCTTGGGGTCGAGCTTGGTGGTGACGAATTTGCCGTCGAACTTGACGTAGCCCGCCTGCTTGCCGTCCTCGAGGATCTCCGGGATGAGCTCGCCGATGGGGGAGCCGATGCCCAGGGTGTAGATGCGGATGCCCAGCTTCTTGGCCATCTGGGCCGCCTTGATGGGTTCGGACTGGTGATCCTCACCGTCGGTGATGAGCAGAATCACCTGGTCCCGGGGTTTGCCCTTGCCGCGTACGCGCTTGAGCAGCCGCACGCCGGAGGTCAGGGCCAGGCCGATGGCCGTGCCGCCCACGGGCATGTCGTTGGGGGTCATGTCGCCCCAAAAAAGCTTGATGGCGCCGTAGTCGGTGGTGACGGGCATCTCCTTGACGGAGCCGGCGAAGAGCACCAGCCCTACCCGGGTGCCGTGCAGCCGGTCCAGCAGTCGGGACAGCTCCTGCTTGGCGCGTTGGATGCGCGACAGGGGGATGTCCCGGGCGTACATGGATTTGGAGTAGTCCAGCACGATCACCAGGTCGATGCCCCGGTCGGTGACCACGCTCGCCTTGCCCGCGTACTGGGGCCGCCACCAGGCGATGAGCAGCAGGATCAACGCCACGCTCACCAGCACGGGACGAAGCACGCCCAGCAGGCCGGAGTAGGAATGGATCATGCGCTGGAGCTGGGGCAGATGCCCCATCCGCCCGAGCTGTCGTTGGCGCAGGGCCGCGCTGACGATGTAGCCCACGATGATCGCCACCACGAGCCCGATGGCCAGCACCACGTGCGACCACGGCACATTCGGCGGGAAGTTTGCGAGACGATCCGGCATTCTAGGGGAACCTCCGCAAGAATGTGAACCCCAACAACAGCTCCAGGGCCAGCAGCAAGAGCCCGGGCAGCAGGAACGCCCGGTAGTGCTGGTCGGGAATGGACTCCACCCGCACGCGCTTGTCCTTTTTGAGGCTGTCCAGGATGCGCTGGAATCGCTTCTTCAGGGCCTCCTGGTCGGTGGCCAGATAGGGGGTCCCGCCGGTGAGGGCGGCGATCTCCTCCAGGAGGCGGGGGTTGACGCCGTGACGCCGACCGCCCTGCCAACCCAATGTGTTATGGCGGCCCATGAGCACCGTGAAGACCTTGATCTTGAAGGTGGCGGCGAAGTTGGCCGCCTGGTTGGGCGTCACGGATTGGTTCTTGGAGTTGTCATCGCCGTCGGTGAGCAGGATGATGATTTTGGAGGTGGCCTTGGAGCGGCGCAGTCGATTGATGGACGTGCCCAGGGCGTCGCCGATGGCGGTGGCCCGGCCGTCGATGACCCCCAGGCGCACTTCGGACAGCAGGGTGCGCAGGGCGCCGTAGTCGAGGGTGGGCGGGCACCAGGAGTAGGCCTCCTTGCCAAAGAGCACCAGCCCGATGCGGTCGTTTTTCCGCAGATTGATGAACGAGTCGAGCACCTCTTTGGCCACGTCCAGCCGGTTCTTGCCGCTGCCGAAGCGGCCGCCGGACAGATCCCGGTCCTGCATGGAGAGTGAGACGTCCAGGGCGATCATGATGTCGATGCCCTCCACCTTCTCTTCGTGCTTGATGGTGTGGCTGGACATGGGCCGGGCCAGGGCGAGCACAAAGAGGGTCAGGCTGAGGATCCGCAACGCGGCGGGGACCTTGCGCAACCGGCTCAGGAAGCCGGGGCCGGCGGTGAGCAGGTCCCGCAACCGCGAAAAGAGAAAGGCCCCCTGGCGACGTTTCTCCTGGTGAAAAGCCACCCAGCACAGAAACGGCACCAGGAGCAGCAGCCACAGGACCCAGCGGTGCACGAACTTGAGCCCAAACAGGTGCACCGGCAGGGTGGACTCGATGGCCAACAGGGTCACCAGGCCCACCACCAGCAGGAGCAGGTACGGGAAAAGGTGGTCCCAGAAAAGAGTCATGCGCGCCCGGGCACGACGCACCTCCTCGGGGTCCAGGGGCGGTGGTGCCGGCGGCTGCGTCGGTGGAGGCGGCGCCACGTAGGGCGGGGCCTGACCCGGCGGCGGCGGATAGTGCGACGGCGCGCCCCCGTAGGGGGGCGGGTGCGGATAGCCGGCGCCGTTAGACATGGCGCGCCTCGTTCGGCTGGCCGTCCTGGCGATCCGGGGCGTCCTCCTCGTCGGGGCGCCCGAGCTGCTTGGTGGCGTGCACGATGTGCTCGGCCTGGGCCACGATGCGCTGGGCGTCCTCCAGGGGAGGGATGTACTTGGCGAACTTCACCAGGTCGCAGTCGAGCAGGAACTTGAGCAGCTCGTCGGGCTCCACGCCGGCCAGGGGGATCGGGCGCATCTCTTCGACGAGCTCGGTGGTGGTGAGCTCCAGCGAGTCAAAGTCATAGCGGTTGCCCAGGTACTCGCGGATGGCCTCGGACACGCCGAAATAAAAGGGCTTGAACTCCCCGCGGTCCAGGTAGCCCGCGCTGCGCAGGAGCACCAGCTTCTCCAGGGCGATCTCATGGGCGGGCCGACGGGGCGGGGGCGGCACCCAACGGGCCCGTCGGCGCCGGAGCAGAAAGAACAGAAGGAATCCGAGCGCCGCGCCCGCCAGGACGCCCGCCACCACGAGCAGGATGACCTTTAGCCGGCGGTCCTCCACCAGGATTTCCACGGGCGGGGCGTTTTTTTTGAGCTGGGGATGGGGCTCGTTGGCCAGCACCGAGGAGATCTGCTGCACCAGCGGTTTGGTGGTGACCTGCAGCGCCGGCATGGACACCGGCGAGTTGGGATCCAGGCCCTTGTACGCCTTGCGCGGGGGCACATAGGTGACGGGAATGGCCGGCAGCTTCACCTGGCCCACACCAAAGGCGGCCACGCGCAGCACAAACTCGTGCTTGGTCTTGTCTCCATCGAGGCGCTCGGTGGTGACGCTGTGCCGGCCCACCTGGGAGAAGTCTCCCAGGTCCACGCTGAGGGGCAGGTTCACCGAGATCTCGGCCCGGGCGATGACGGAGATGCGCAGCCGGATCACGTCGCCCACGTAGATCTTCTTTTTGCCGCTCGTATCGATGCTCACCGTGGCGGTGGGTTTCCAGCCGGGCCTGAGCTCGGCAGTGGGGGGCGGGCTTGGAGCCGGTGTCGGTGTCGGTGTCGGTGTCGGCGATGGTGTCGGTGTCGGCGATGGTGTCGGCGTTGGCGATGGTGTCGGCGTTGGCGCGGTCATGGGCGCCATGCCCGGTTTGGGGGCCGGCCCCATGGCACCTGGAGCGGCGTGGGCCGGTGAGCTGACGAACACGCCGGCCAGTACGGTGAGAATCAGCAGGCGCCTCATCGTCGGGCCCTCTTGCCCCGCGCCTCGAAGAACTGCACGAGGGGCAACAGGAAGGGTTGGTCCGTGCGCACGTTGATGAAGTCCAGCTTCAGGCGCCGAAAGAGCGACTCCCGCAGCTCGCGCTGGCGCAGCACGTAGCGCCGATACTTGCGTCGCAGGGACCAGCCCGCGTGCACTGCCTCCACGTCGCCGGTTTCCGGGTCCTCCACGAGCACGACACCCAGCTTGGGGAATTCCTCTTCCAAGGGGTCGGTAATGGACACGGGGATCAGGTCGTGGCGCTTCCCCGCGACCTTGAGGGCCTGCTCGTAGTCCACGTCGATGAAGTCACTGATGAGAAAGGCCACCGCCTTGCGCCGGGAGACGTTTCCAAGAAACCGCAGGGCCGCATCCAACTTGGTCTTTTTGGAGGCCGGCTCGTAGCTGAGGATCTCGGTCACCACCCGCAGCACGTGCTTTTTGCCCTTTTTGGGCGGCACAAACTTCTCCACCGTGTCGGTGAAGATGATGAGCCCCACGCGGTCGTTGTTCTTGATGGCGGAGAAGGCCAGCAGGGCGGCGAGCTCCGCGGCCATCTCGCGCTTGACCTGCTCCCGGGAGCCAAAGAGCCCCGAGGCGCTCATGTCCACCAGGAGCATCACCGTGAGCTCGCGCTCCTCGACGAAGACCTTGATGAAGGCGTCGTTCAGCCGGGCCGACACGTTCCAATCGATGAGCCGGATCTCGTCCCCGGGCTGGTACTTGCGCACCTCGTCAAAGGCCATGCCCCGGCCCTTGAACACGGACTGGTACTGGCCGGCGAGCATGTCGTTGACCAGCCGCTTGGTGCGGATCTCGATGTGTCGCACCTTGCGTATGAGCTCGCGGGGAAGCATCGGTTACGGAATTTCCACGTGGTCAAAGAGACGCTGAATAATGTCCTCGGTGCTGATCTCCTCGGCCTCGGCCTCGTAGGTCAGGACCAGGCGGTGGCGGAGCACGTCCGGGCCGACGGACTTGATGTCCTCGGGGGTGACGTAGCCCCGGTGCCGCAAAAAGGCGTGGGCCCGGGCGGCGAGGTTCAGATAGATGGACGCCCGGGGGCTGGCGCCGTACTCGATGTAGTCGGCCAGCTCCGCCAGGCCGTACTCTGACGGGTTCCGGGTGGCGAAGACCACGTCCACGATGTAGTCGCGGATCTTCTCGTCGATGTAGATCTGGTTGATCACCTCCCGGGCGCCGAGCAGCTTTTCGGGGTCGATGACCTTGTTCAATGCCTGCAGCGTCCCGCCGGTCATGCGGTCCATGATCTGCCGCTCCTCGACCTTGGAGGGGTAGCCCACCCGGAGCATGAGCATGAAGCGGTCGAGCTGCGCCTCGGGCAGGGGATAGGTGCCCTCCTGCTCGATGGGGTTCTGGGTGGCCATGACCAGGAATGGCTTCGGAAGCGGGTGGGTGGTGTCGCCGATGGTGACCTGCTTCTCCTGCATGGCCTCGAGCAGCGCCGACTGCACCTTGGCCGGGGCGCGGTTGATCTCGTCGGCGAGGACCAGGTTCGCGAAGACCGGGCCCTTTTTGGAGGAGAACTCCCCGGTCTGCGGGGTGTAGATCACCGTGCCGATGATGTCGGCGGGCAGCAGGTCCGGAGTGAACTGGATGCGGTGGAACTGGGCGTCCATGACCTCGCTCATGGTGCTCACCGTGAGGGTCTTGGCCAGGCCGGGCACGCCCTCGAGCAGCACGTGGCCGCCGCAGATGAGCCCGATGAGGACCCGCTCCACCATGTACCGCTGGCCCACGATGACCTTACCCACCTCCCCCATGACCGCGTCCACGAACGCGCTCTCCTTTTGGACCATCTCGTTGATCACCTTGACGTCGTACTGCATGGGCTCTCCGTAGGTTTCGCTCGAGGTCAATGCTCTGTGCACCAAGTAGGCGAGTTTACTAGCATGGCTTCGTCGACTGGTACAACCCTTTGGCGGTCTGGATCATTCCCGCAAGGTGAATACGTGTGTCAGCGGCGGCCCGTTCTGATCCGTCGTCGGCCACGACAACCGTGTCGCCATCTCTCAACCTACCAACCACCATCGACACCATTTGGCTACCAAAACAACCACCCCAAGAATCTTTCTGTCTTGCTGCCTTTGTGACCCTGGTGATATCGTATTTCCTAGTAGGCATCGGCGATTGTGGCGTGGTTTTTTCGGAGGATCCGGGCACCAATTCTCTCGTGTTTAGCCCAGCATTCGATTTGCCCTTTCGGGGAGGTGGAAGTCATGGAACTCGATCAGGGCGCGGTGTCGGTGGTGGTGGTCGACGACGACCAGCACACGTGCGAGACGATGGCGAGGTTGCTCAACCGAAGCGGTTATCAGGCCACACCGCTATTTGACGGCCAGGCGGCCCTAGCTCACGTCATGGGGCAAGATCCCGAGCTCCTGCTCATCGACCACTTGATGCCTGGACTGAGCGGAACAGAGGTCATCGAAAAGCTTGCGGGGTTCCATCTCCGCACAGTCAGCGTTCTCTTCACAGGCATGAACGACAAAGAGGTCGTCCGGAACGCGTTCAGGGCCGGTGCCGTGGACGTCGTCTTCAAGCCCATTTCGCTCCAGTCCCTGATTCAGGTCGTGGAGCAGGCCCTGGCACTGGCCCGGGAAAGCCAGGAGCTCGATCGGTGTCTCCACCAGCTCAAGGATGCCATGACCCGACTCTTCCCCTCCACACAGATGCCCGTCGTCACCGAGTCCAGTCGTAACGCAGTCATTCAAATCGGGGAGCTCGAGATCGATCAGGAGCAACGTCGGGTTTTCTGCGACGGCCAACCGTGTGACCTGACGGCCCTTGAGTTTGCCATTCTGCTGCATCTGGCCCGCCGCGCGAACCAGGTGGTGACCCACCAGTCCCTGGCCAGGGCCGCTCGCGGTTATCGCCCGGAGCGTTGGGTGGCCCAGGTGTTCGCAAAGCAGCACATCCGCAACATTCGCCGAAAGATCGGCGACAATGCCCAGAGTCCGCGGTTCATCCACACGGTCCACAGCCAGGGCTACCGCCTCGCGATACTGTGACTCGCGTGGATTGCGGGCGGCATTTTGGGGGTGGCTGTCGCCTTGCGTCGTCAGCGACGATATGATAGGCAAATCGTAGTCACGAAGACCACAATAATTGGAGGATACTGATGGGTATGACGCTCGAAGAGAGGGACTTGCAGGTTGGTCAGCGACTGGTGCGGGATCGGCTGGTGAAGGTGGCAACGACGCTGGTGGAGCTCGCGACGGCGGATGCATCCAAGCTGGAGGAGAAGGGCTGGACGCCGGCCAAAACCCAGGATCTGAAGCAGGAGGTCACCGACCTGCGGGCCATGGAGCCGGAGATAGACTCCTCCCACGGAAAGTCCAAGCTCGAGGGTCAGCAGGTCGAGGCGATCATCGACGAGGGCAAGGACCTAATTACGGACATCGTCGGGGCGGCCAAGAGTGCCTTCGAGGACAGTGTGGAGCCGGAGGGTGAGGCGGCGCTGGCGCGGATCATGATCATTGTCCAGGGCCTACGACGAGATCCGGTCAAGGTGGCTGGTGCGCTGGGGCGCCTGGTGGAGCCTGTGACCGAGTACGCGGCGGCCCTGACCGGTGAAGGTGTACCTGAGGACGCGGCGCAGCGGCTCACCGCCATCGCGGCCCGGCTGATCCAGGCCAATGCCGAGCACGCGGCCTCCTACAAGTCCATCCATGGGCCGGCCCGGACCGCTGCCATCGCCGAGGGGCGGATTTATCGGATGTGCAAAAAGCTCGTACGCGCTGGTCGCCGGGCTTTTCGTGGGGACTCCGTTCAGAAGGGCAAGTACACCTTTGCCGAACTCAAGAAGCGCTGATTTTGATTCGTTTTGTGCCTGATCATGGATAGTTGAACCCAAAAGGGGGACAGTGCTCCGCAAGGGGTGTGGGGTGCGGTACAGCAGGCGTGGAGCACTTTGCTGGCGGTGCGGGGCGCTATACAGGGGGTTGAAGGCGCTCTTCGCCTGTGTGAGCCTGCCCTTGAGTACGCTCGGAGTGCTCCGATAAGCCTGTAGTCAGCTGTGTAGCTGGTGCGAGACGCTGTTCGGCCGGGGTAACCCGGTCCTTAGCGGTTGCAGCCCGCGTTTCGCGTGGTGTCCCCCGCGTTTTGCGACGCACGCACACCCTGCTGCCGGTGTGTGTGGTGTCCCATCTCCGCGGTGTCGATGTCTTCGCCAGCCCTGCCCGTCTACGCCACAACTACAACCGAAACTCTACCTAAACACCACCGCGGCCCTGCCGTTTCCGCGTTACTGTTGACCCCATCAACAACCACCGAAGGAGGAAATGCGATGAAAAAGGCAATCCAATGTTTGGGTCTCATGCTGGTCCTCGGTTGGAGCTCGACTGCGTTCGCCGTTGATGTGCCGTCACCGAAGAAGCTGTGGGTTCACACGAGCAGCGGCTGGTCCAGTATCACCAGCTTTACTAACCTCGGAACAATGTCTTGTTCGAGAGACTTATGCCACAAGTATGAGGTAACGATTAACGAGGGACTCATGAACGCAGGTGATCAGTATATTTTGGAGTTTTATGAAAACACAACGGTATTCGATGCAGCTCTGATGTTTGAGGATCTGTGGACTAACGTATACGATTGGTTTTATGACTACGGTAGTTGGGACCGTGTTTACAGTGATACGGGCCTGAATCTCGACTGGACCGATGGCCAGTACATCGTCGTTGTGAACGCGGATGACGGCGCCAGTGAAGTGTCTTTGTACCTGAAAGTGAATGTCATCTCCGACCCAGGATGAGCACCTTCGCTTTGCCCTAGAGTTCGAACAGATACGTGTGTCTGCGGGGAAGCGTTCTATCCGGGGTGGTAGAGCCTGGCCTGGTCTTTGCCCGAGGCTTTGGCCTGGTACAGGGCTCGATCGGCTTCGTTGAGCAGCTGGGTATGGGTTGCGCAACCGGCGTGGCCCGTGGCGACGCCGATGGAGGCTGTGGCCCGCAGGGCGGTGGTGGTTCCGTGCTCGTCGGACTCTTCCCCGGTGGCGAAATCGGTGCTCCGGATGGCCGTCACGAGCTGCTCGGCGACCCGGTGCGCTTCGTCCCCACCGGCCCGGGGAAGGACCACGGCCAGCTCGTCGCCGCCGATGCGGGCGACGAGATCTCCCCGGCGCACCTGGGCGGTCACCAGCACGGCCAGGCCCCGCAGGAGGGTGTCCCCGGCCTGGTGGCCATGCTGGTCGTTGACGTCCTTGAAGCGGTCGACGTCCAGCAGCAGCAGCGAGAGCGCCTCCCCCCGGGAGAGACTCTCGGCGAAGAGGTCCCGGGCCAGCTCGTCGAAGCGACGGCGGTTGAGCAGTCCCGTGAGCCCATCCTGCTCGGCCAGGCGCCGGATGCGCTCGTGGAGCCGGGCGCGCTCCATGGCGACCGCGGCCAGGTTGGCCAGGGATTGCAGGTCGTTCAGATCGGCCGGGGTGACCCCCCGATCGCTCCAGCGGTTGTCCACGACGATGACCCCGATGACCCGGTCTTCGGCCAGGCCGGGCTGAGGGTGTGGGGTCCGGGCCAGCAGGGGCGCCAGGGCGAAGTTCTCCAGGATCAGGGGCGTGGGGGTGAACCGCACCTCGACGCCGTTCATCAATCGGGGACTGTGCTCGGTGAGCACCTGGTGCAGCAGGGTCAGAAAAGTGTCTGTGCCGGGGTCCGGGGGCAGGTCCAGGGGCAGGGACAACGACACGCCCTCCACCAGGCGCACCAGCCGTGAGGCCTCGGGATCGGCACAGAATTCGTCATAGCGCGCCATGACCCGCGCCAGGTCAAAGCGCTCGGCGGCCATGGCCTCCCAGATGCGGCTCGCTTCACCGAGGTTCTCGGGCCCGATGGCCAGCTGTCCCCGCAAGACCCGGTCGCCCTCGTCGGCCAGCAGCAAAAAGGCCCGGTTGAAGCCCAGCCCGTCTCCGGCGGTGATGCCTGACAGGATCACGTACAGGAGGCGCCTCGGATCGAGGGTCTCGAGCAGGGCGCGGGTGAGGGTGAGCTGAAAGTCCGGGGCCCGCTTCGGGCGGTGGACGTCTTGGGGGGCGTTGGGGATCAAGTTGAATGGAGGGCAGTAACGCCCGCCCCCGGAGGAGCGGGCGTCGGGTGTAAGTAACTAGGGCATGTCACCCAGGCACTGCAAGAACACGGCGTTGCACGCGGCCCCGAGCGCACAGGCCTGCACCTGCGCGGGATCAGAGTAAGCGAAGCAGCCCTCTTCTGCGGCGCAGGTCTGGGCGATGTCGTACAGCCACTGGGCCTTGGGCGAGGAGTTCTCGATGCAGCCCATCTGCATGCAGGGAACGTATACGGTTGGGTCGGTGCTCGCGGCTTTGCAGGCGGTCAGGCAGCCGCTGATCTCCGAGCAGGTCCCCGTGCCGTAGTTGCAGCCCGTGAAGGTGTTCCAGCAGTGCTTGCTGGCGCTGGCGGCATTGAGCGGGTCGTCGGCGTCGAAGCAGGGGTCGCCGCCGCAGTCCGCTTCGTCGTTGCAGGTGGCCGTCATGTCGATCTCGAGGGGGATCGCCGCGGCGGGGTTGGCGCCGTTGCAGTCGACGCCCAGGCACGCGCCCACGCCCATCATATCGGGATAGCCAGCGCCAATCTCGGTGTCGGCGCAGGTGCCCTTGAGGGTGCACATGTCATCCTGGAGGGCCGAGGAGTCGTCCGAGGCGTAGGGGTCGGCGTCGTCGCAGTCGGTGCCCGCCATGTCGGAGTAGCCCGCGGGCATGGTGCCGTCGGTGCACACGGTCATGATGTCGGGCGAGTAGACCATGTCGCCGTCGGCGTCGGGGTACAGATCCATGGCCTCAAAGAGCATGTCCGAGGCGTCGTCGCAGTCGGTGTTGTTGTCGGCGTAGCCCGGGGGCAGGTAGTCCGTGTCGCCGCAGACGTCCATGACCTCACCGGTGCCGTAGCCGTCGCCGTCGCCGTCGAGGTATCCGTCGACGATCATAATGGCGTCGGCGTCAGTGTCGTCACAGTCGGTGCCGGCCGTGGCGGAGTAGCCCGCCGGGAGGGTCCCGTCGGTGCACAGCCCGGTGGTGGCGGTGTCGGAGCTCTCGCCGTCGCCGTCCACGTCCCCGTAGCCGTCCATGTCCATCCATACAGCGTCGTCGTTGTCGTCGCAGTCCGGGCCCAGGCAGCCGGATCCCTCACCGTACCCGTCGCCGTCCACGTCGACACAGCTGTCGTCGTCGGAGCAGCCGACCATGGCAAATCCGAACACCAGAGCAATTGGCAGGGCTAACTTTCTCATCTGTCGTCCTCCTCTAATGACGAAATTCTAGAAACCCAGCGTACAGTAGCCGGGCTCTGAAGTCATGTGTTTTAACGTTGGTTTTGTGACAATGGTTAGAGTTCTAAGGTTACAAATATGATTTTACACCACTTAGACTAGCACAACGGTTCCCCGGGGCAAGTTAAGACTAGGCCCTGCGCGCGGCTTCTAAGGAGTGAAGGCGACCTGCACACCATAATGGTCCGAGTACGTGGTTTCCACGGGCGTGCCATCTACGGTGATGTTCAACGGACCATCCAGGACGCGCATGGCGTCGGTGGTGCCCGCGAAGTTCCGGACCAGGATGTGATCGATGAGCACCGAGGTGTCGTGATCGATGCCACCGTTGAGCGGGTTGGTGTCGCAGAAGGTGCACACGGCGTTGGGGCTGTCCAGGAAGGGAACCGTGAATCCGTCCGCCAGCGCGTCGAAGTTCGTTTCGTACTCTTGCACCCAGTCGCTGCCCCCGGGTCCGGTGTTGAAGTCGCCCAGCACAATCACGGTGCCCCCGACGCCGGCTTTTTCATCGATGTAGTCCCGCATCTCGGTGATCTGGAGCAGCTGCTCCTCCTGCCAGGAGCCCGTGGGCTTGGGCCAGGGGATCGACGAGAAGATGGCCGTGAGGTGGGTGCAAAAGACGTGCACGGTACCCAGGGCCCCGGTCTCGAGCTCGGCGTACAGCACGGCCCGTCGATTGAAGGTGGACGCGAAGACCGAGCTGTCCGAGGTGGTGACGGCCTCCCGGGTCAGGATGCCGATGCCAAAGGCGCCGCCGTAGGCGTATGCCTGACTCGACTCGGTGCAGGCGGTGAAGGCGTCGTCGATGGTGCCGCCCACATTGGCGGCGATGCATTGATTACACTCAACCGAAATGGCCGAGAACTCGGCGAAGCAGTTGCCGAGAACACAATCGGCGAGGTCGTCGGGCAACGCAGCGCTGCAGTTGTCGCGAGCGCAGGTCTCGAGGGCCTGGACCTCGGTGGCATCGGCGGGGCACGCCGGTTCGCCGGGGTTGTCGTCGGGCAAGGGCTCTAAGAAGAGCTGGTTGGGCAGGGTCGTCTGGGCGGCGGTGCCGAGCATGTCCACGTGCTCGGGCTGCCAGATCTCCTGCACGCACACCAGGTCCACGTCCAGCGCCGCCACCGCGTCGGACACATGCTGGGCCCGGTCGTCGGCGTAGTCCACAAAGCCCCGGGCCAGACCGCCGTTGAAGGTCACGGCCGTGAGCTCGGTCGGCGTGTTGTTGTTGTTGTTGGCGTCGTCGTCCGAGCAGCCCGTGCCGAGCGCCAACACGGTGGCCAGTGCGACCAGACTATGCTTACCCATTTTTTTTACTCCCTGGTGCCGAGGTGTGAGCACCCGACTCCGTCTATATGATTCGCGAACATCTAACAATATCATTCTTTGTCACAGGGGCCCCAGGCTCATGCGGATGGCTTTTTGATTGCCCTCGTAGGTGCCGTACTCCTGATCCAGGACGGCGAAGCCCAGACGACGGAAAAGCTGGGTGGCCCGGCCGTTGGTGTCGGCCACGGTGAGCTGCACGTCGGTCACAGTGCCGCGTTCTCGCATGGGGCGGAGCAGCTCAAAGACCCGCTGGAACAGCGCCGTGCCGCAGCCACGGGCCTGGTGACCGGGCGCCACGGCCACGGCCAGGATGTCGGCGATGAGGTCCCGCCGGTTGCCGGGCGCCTCGAGGAAGCCCACCTGGATGAATCCCACGGGCAGGCGGTTCTCCTCGTATAACAGCGTGATCACGCGTGCGTCCCGGGCGTAGGCCGGGATCATCAGCCCATAGTCGTCGCCATACACGGCGAAGGACTCCGCGGCGAGGTCGCCGAGATATTGCTGGTCTGCTGAGGTGGCCCTGCGGATGGTTCCCATGGTGTCTCGGGCGGGAAAAGATGATCGCGCCGCGGCACCGCGAAGTTAAGCACAACCCCACCGTCTTGAAAAGGCCCGAGAAGCGATCCGGGCGGTGTCGCCCCGGTGGTTTGACACCCGGGCGCCCGACGTCGATACTGCGCCCATGAGCCTCTGGGAAGCACTGCTGTTGGGACTGATTCAGGGCGTGGCAGAGTTTCTGCCTGTCTCGAGCTCGGGGCACCTGGTGTTGACCGAGCTGCTGCTGGGCATCAAGCCGAGCCTCGCCTTCAATGCGGCATTGCATGGGGGCACCCTGGTGGTGGTGGTGGGCTACTATCGGCGGGATTTGTGGGACATGGTGCGTGATTCATGGACCAGCCTGCGGGGGCTCTTTGGGGGCCGGAGTTTTTCTCAAATCTGGTCCGAGGACCACGGAACACGCCTGGTGCTGTTGCTCGGAGCGGCGAGCGTGCCCACGGCGATTATTGGCCTGGGCCTCAAGTCACACATTGAGCGGGCCTTTCACAGCGGGGTGCTGACCTCGGCGGCCTTGCTGGTCACCGGGGCGCTGCTGCTGTCCACCCGGCGCTCCCAGGCGTCGTCCGAGCCCGAGTCCAGCCCGCTCGCGGGGCCCACGACCATCTCGTTGCCGGTGGCGCTGCTGGTGGGCGTGGCGCAGGGGCTGGCGATTTTTCCGGGCATCTCCCGGAGCGGGGCGACTCTGGTGGCGGCATTGCTGCTGGGCTCGGGACGGACGGACGCCGCGCGGTTCTGCTTTCTGCTATCCGTACCGGCGATCCTGGGCGCGTTGATTCTCGAGTCAGGCGCGCTGGCCAAGCTCGGGACGGTGGGTACGGGTGGACTGGCCGTGGGCATCGGGGCGGCCATGATCGCGGGCTACTTCAGCCTCTGGATGCTGGTGGGCCTCGTCAAGCGCGGCGGCCTGCACCGCTTCGCCTACTACACCCTCCCCGTCGGCCTCGCCGGCCTCCTCTACTTCTCTCTCCGCTAATTAGATTGAGCCTTTGATCCGGTCGCTTCGCCCCCGCGCTGGAGCTTCCCTCTGCCGCTCCAGCGCCTCCCTTCGGTCGACGCTGCAAGAGCGGCTGCCGGGAACTCCACCACGGGGGCTACGCTCGCTGTTTTCGCGGTAGTTCCACTGAATACGCGTTTCTCAAATTCGCGACCATCCAGTCGCTGTAACGACACTTCTTTGCCGGGGCCCGCAGACCACGTATCCGTAGAATAACCTCCGTAGTATTGAGCGCAGCCCGGGCGGAGGAGTTCACGGCAGCCGCTCTCGCAGCGTTTCGCTGGAGCGGCAGAGTGAAGCTCCTTCGCCCGGGCGAAGCGAAAGGATCAAGGGCTCACTGTTCAGCTGGAGTGGCAGGGCAGCGCTCTTCCTCTGGGGCGAAGCGACCAGCGAAGGGATCTGAGGTGGGGTGGGTCGGGCGGGGCCTAGAACTTGTCGGTGGAGGAGAGGCGCTTTTCGTCTTTTTTGCGGATGGCTTCGCGTTTGTCGTAGGCGCGGCGGCCGCGGGCCAGGCCGATCTCGACCTTGATCTTGCCCTTTTTGAAGTACATGGACAGGACGGCGATGGTGAAGCCTTTTTCGCGGACCTTGGCGATGAGGCGGTTTATTTCGCGGCGGTTGAGCAGGAGCTTCCGGCGGCGGCGGGGCTCGTGGTTTCGGCCGTGGGCGTGGGCGTACTCGGCGATGTGGGCGTGCACGAGCCAGGCCTCGCCATTTTCGATGATGGCGTAGGCGTCCACGAGGCTTACCTTGCCGTCCCGGGCGGATTTCACCTCGGAACCCAACAGCGACACGCCCGCCTCCAAGGTCTCCTCCACATCGAAGTCGTGGCGGACCTTCCGGTTCTTGGCGATGATTTTCCGGCCGTCCGGGGTCGGTTTGTTTTTGCTACGGCGGCTCACGGTTCAGCCTCGGCGGACCGGTGGGTGGGTCTCGCGCGACGGCACAGCATACGGTCACGGTGGGGCGACGGTCAACCTTAGGCCGTGTAAGTCTGGTCGGCGAAGGTGGGCTTGACACCCACCGCTTCTCCGCGCAATCTGGGAGACCGGATATGGCTACGCCACGGACGACGGAATGAGTGAGCACAGCGAACTGATCAAGGCGTTTCAGGACTATCTCTCCCGTTTCGAGGAGGAGATCGGCCCCCGGGAGTTTGGCGAGCGCGCCACCTGGGAACGGCAGTTCATCAAGAAGCTCAAGTATGATGAGTTCGTCGAAAAGTGGAAGCAGTTCAAGGAGATGGAGCACACCTACAACGGCGTTGTGGAGCGGGGTGATACCATCAACGACATGATGCTGCACGCGCTGAAAGAGTGCGCCGCCGAGCTCCTCATCCGCGTCGGGTTCTAGACCCCGGGGCTCATCCGCGGGTCCCTATTTCAGCAGGTGTACGACCATGCCCGAGCGGAGCTTGGGCTCGAACCAGGTGGATTTCGGGGGCATGATCTGGCCGGCGTCGGCCACGCCGAACAGCTGCTCGATGGTGGTGGGGTACAGCGCGAAGGCTACGGCCGCGCCCTGGTCGCAGCGCCGCTCGAGCTCGACCAGGCCGCGAATGCCCCCCACGAAGTCAATGCGCTTGTCTTTGCGGGGATCCCCGATGCCGAGCAGGGGCGCGAGCAGGTTGTCCTGCAGGATGGCCACGTCCAGGCTCGCCACGGGGTCGGCGGCGGGGTAGGTGCCGGGCCGGGCGGTGAGGGTGTACCATTGCGACGCCAGGTACATGGCGAAGTCGTGGCCGCGGGTGGGCTTCGGAGCCGCCGTGGGGCGCACCTCGAACTTTTCCCGGATGGCGGTCAGCAGGGACTCGGGGCTGTGCTCTCCCAGATCCAGCACCACGCGGTTGTAGTCCAGGATCTGCAGCTGGTTGTGGGGGAACAGCACCGCCAGGAAAAAGTTGTACTCCTCGTCCCCGGTGTGATTCGGGTTGGCCTCACGCCGGCGCCGGGCCACCGCCGCGGCCGAGGCCGACCGATGGTGCCCGTCGGCCACGTAGAGGGCTTCCACCGCGCCGAAGGCCGCCACCAGCCGCCGGATGAGCTCGGCGTCCCGGATCACCCACAGGGTGTGGCCGATGGAATCCTCGGCCACGAAGTCCACGTCCGGCACCAAGCGGGCCACGTCGCTCACCAGCGCGTCAATGTCCGGCCGGGCCGGGTAGGTCAGAAAAACCGGCCCGGCGTTGGCCGACGTGTCATCCACGTGGCGGGTGCGGTCGGCCTCTTTGTCGGGGCGGGTGTGCTCGTGTTTTTTGATCAGATCCGCGTCGTACTCCGCCGCGCTGGCGCAGGCCATGACGCCGAACTGCTCGTGCGTTCCCATGCGCTGTTTGTACAGATACAGCCGGGGCGCTTCGTCGGGCACCAGGATGCCGTCGGTGATGAACCGCTGCAGGTTCTCCACGCCCTTGGCGTAGACACGATCGTCGTACAGGTCGATGGTGGGATCCAGGTCGATCTCCGGCTTGATCACGTGCAAGAAGCTCTCGGCGTTGCCCGCGGCCATCTGCCGCGCCTCGGCCGAGCTCATGACGTCGTAGGGCAGGCTCGGGACGCGGGTGGCCAGGTCGGCCCGGGGCCGCAGACCGCAAAAAGGGTGGATAAGCGACATGATAAGCTCCTTTGGGGGTCAGCGATTCTCAGCTCGGCGTGCGCTCCACGGGGGTGCGAAAGCGGAGCAGGATCCGCGCCAACACGAAGATGTAGGTGGCGGCCACCAGGGGCGACCAGGCCGCGGCGATGTCGTACTTCACCGCGCCCACGCCCACCCCCACGAAGGCCACGGCGATGAGCGCCAGACCGGCGGCGATGATCGCCACGGGGAAGCGTTTTCCCCGCACCAGACGGTCCATGACGTTCAGCCCCGCGGCGGCGCCCAGCAGGCAGCCCATGGCCCCCAGCCGGCAGATCCACATGGAGAGCTCCACCTTGTACACGAGGAATGACATGGCCGCCAACGCCACGGCCAGCAGCAGCCCGATGGCGGAGTAGCCGCGCATGACGGTGAGCGCGCTGCGCGCCGTGCGCAGCCATTGGCTCGGTCTGGGCTCAGGCGGCTTGCTCACTGGGGCTTCCTCTCGAGCCTCAGGGAGAGCACGTGCTCCCCACCGCCGCGCCACACCTTGACCAGCACGGTCTTGCCCGAGGTCGCCCGGGCGGCGGCGAAGGCCAGGTCCTGGTGACGGGCCACGGTCTTGCCGTCGAACTGCAGGATCACGTCTCCCACGCGCAAACCGGCCTGGGCCGCGGGCCCGCCGGCGATCACCTCGCTCACCAGGGCGCCCCGGGATTTGCCGAGGCCGACCTTGGCGGCCCGGGTCGCGGTGACCGGCTTGGCGTAGATGCCCAGCCAGGATCGGGTCACCCGGCCGTGCTTGAGCAGGGTCGGCAGCACGTCTCGGATCAGGTTGATGGGCACGGCGAAGCTGAGGGCGCGTTGGCGGTGGTCAAAAAGCACGTTGATGCCCACCACCTCGCCGCTGCTGTTGATCAGCGGACCGCCCACATTGGCCGCGTTGATCCGCGCGTCGGTGCTGATGAAGCTGAAGTACCCCGGGCGGTTGAGGGTCAAGCCCTTGGAAGCGCCCGGCGAGCTCACCAGGCCCGCGCTAACGTAGGGCGCGGTGCCAAAGGGATCCCCTACGGCCACGACCCAGTCTCCGGAACGCAGCTGGGCCGAGTCACCGTAGGTTGCGGGCGTGAGCACCACGGGTTTGCCGGTTTGGGGCAGCTCCAGGCGCACGACGGCGATGTCCGTGTCCGCGTCCCAGCCGACGAGCTTCACCGGCAGGATGCGTCCGTCGTGCAGCCGGGCCCGAATCTGGGCGGACTGCCCCAGGATCGCCCGGGTCGTCAGGGCGTGGCCCTGGCGATCCAGAATCACCGCCGTGCCCAGGCTTTTTTCCACGCGGTCCCGCAGGGGCGACGCGGCGTAGAAGGGGTCGTCAACGCTCCGGCGGGGCGGCAGGATGGTGGACGGGCCGCCGGCCACTGCGGAGCCGGCGTGCAGATTTACCAACGAGGGGCGGAGGCGGGCCGCCACCCGCACAAAGGAGCCTGGCGCCGACGGGTAGAGGATCTTCACCGGCGCGGGTTTGGGGAGGATCTGCGAGTTGTTGTTTGTCTTCGGAGCCACCTGCTGGGCCCGACAGGCGGTCAGGGCCAGCAGGCCCGCAGCGGTGAGGATCAAAAGGCGCAGCCCGCGTGGAGGGCGACTCAGGACCCCTTGCATTCGGCCACGTACTTCATGCGCAGGTCGTACAGCAGGTTCTCCAGGAGCTTGTGCTCCTCGTCGGTGAGATTGCCTCGGGTTCTTTCCTGGAGCATGGTGAGCAGGTCGATGGACTGACGCGCCATGGGGAAGTTGGTCTCCCGGCCGCCGGACTCCGGGTCGTCAAGCTCGCCCAGGTGAAGCAACGCCGCCTGGGAGAGCGACAGGACGAAGGTGGAAAAGTCGATGGGGGGCAGGGGCCGATCTTCGACCACTCCACACATCTCGGCCGCTTCGTCGTAGGCCTCTTGTACATCCTGGGCCTCGGCGTCGGTTATGCTCCCGTCGGATCCGGTCTTTTTGTCGCTCATATTGATCCTCCCCGTTGGTCCTTTGCCCTGACACCGATCCCCGGATGGTGGTGGCGCAGGTCTGAGCCTGTGCGGACTACGCCTTGGCCGCCGCAGCCTTGGCTTTGTCCTCGTCGGTCCAAGGCTCGAGGGGCTGATGCTCGGAGATCGGTTCTGCCTTGTCCGAAACATCGGGCAAATCTTTGATGTATTTGGTGTAATTATTCCGATCCAGCAGTCCGCTCTTCATGTTGCGATCGGCGACGCGGACGTCCAGAAGGTGCATTTCCCGTTGTGTGGCCATGGTCTAACCTCCAGCGACCCTGAGGAAATTCCCCGGGTTCGTGCCCTATTCGGGCGGATCCCTGTGTAGTCCAAGCCCCAGGTAGTGTCAAGCGGTTGACTCGTTCGGTAATCACCCTTACTTGAGCTTTGGGTTGGTGTATACTAGATTGCGAATGATTGTGGGTAGACCTACGGTATGAGCGGTCATGGTCCGGTCGGCGGCCGGATCCGGATCCTGACGAGGAGAATATTCGAAATGTCCTTCGCTATTCCGCGGAATAGGTGGTCCGGGCGATGGTTGCCCGGCTTGGCGGTGGTATTTGCGTTGGCGTGGGGGGGGTGCACCCTGGATTTCCCCATCGAGTGGCTGGAGGGGGTGTGTGGCGACGGCTACGTGGGCCAGGGGGAGCAGTGTGACGACGGCGACACCACCTCGGGGGACGGCTGCAGCGCCACCTGCACCGAGGAGCAGGGCTTCGAGTGCGTCGGTGTACCGAGCGTTTGTACCTCCACCTGTGGTGATGGTCAGCTGGCGAGCGACGAGCAGTGCGACGACGGGAATACGATTTCGGGGGACGGGTGCGACGAGTTCTGCAACACCGAGGTCGTGGGCTGCGGTGACGGCGAGATCCTGGATCAAGAAGAATGCGACGACGACAACAGCTCCAGCGGAGACGGGTGCAGCTCATCGTGCACGGTGGAGCCCGGCTTCAGATGCGATGGTGTGCCCAGTATTTGTAGCGCGATCTGCGGGGATGGCACCGTCGTGGGCGCCGAGGCCCTGCCGGGGGGCTGCGACGACGGGAACCTCGCCCCCGGTGACGGCTGCAGCATTCTGTGCCGGGTGGAGCCGGGGTGGGTCTGCACCGGCGAGCCCAGCTTTTGC
>Ga0180009_10002371_pt1 | contig 22189 bp, 22 predicted proteins | sample OS_PC_MetaG_FD_123537 | JGI IMG/M metagenome (GOLD analysis project Ga0180009, IMG submission 123537) | Groundwater microbial communities from the Aspo Hard Rock Laboratory (HRL) deep subsurface site, Sweden - OS_PC_MetaG | ecosystem: Environmental > Aquatic > Deep subsurface > Groundwater...
AAAAGATGTTCATCGTTTCGAATTTGTGGTAACATAATCTGCCTCCTTTTCTGAATTTTGGCAGATTATAGTTCGTAGTATCAAAAAAGTCAACTTATTTTATTGCTAAGTATCGTTGTAGGGGTAAACATGATTTTGTTTTATGTGAAGGTACGGACTTTGAAGGATCAACCTCTGCTTTTGAATTCGATATCAATGCGGAGATTGCCAATAATCTGGGATGTCCCGTTATGTTAGTGGCAAACGCACATCAGAAAACCGTGGATCAGACCTACCGTGCCATTGAGATGTCCCTTGAGTCATTGTTAGATAGAGGTTGTAAGGTTGTTGTTACCATTGTTAATCGAACGGATTCGGAATGTGAAAAAGAGATTATCAACCGATTGAGAGGAAATGTTTCGAGTTCAGAGCAACTGGTTTACACCATACCGGATGAGCACTCTCTCGGAAATCCAACGGTGGGGGAGATAGTCAAGATTCTGAATGCCGAGGTTTTATATGGTAAAGAACAGTTGAACCGCCACGTTCATAGCTTTACCGTGGCGGCGATGCAATTGAGGAATTTTCTGAAAAGAATAAAAGACGGCACACTCATTATTACGCCGGGAGACAGAGCTGACGTGATCGTGGCATGTCTTGCCGCCGTCTCATCCATGTCCATGCCCAACATCTCAGGGATCATGCTAACCGGTGGTCTGAAACCTGAAGAGCCCGTATGTAAATTAATTGAAGGTTTTTCAGGCATGGTTCCCATCATCAGCGTGGAAGATGATACGTTTCCCTCTGCGAGAATGGTTGACAACGTACATGCAATTATCTCCCCGGACAATACCCGAAAGATAACCAAGGCTCTGGAGGTTTTTGAAAAGAATGTTAACGTGGAAGAGTTGGGGGAGAGGATCATCAAGACACAGACCTCCATTGTCACCCCCAAGATGTTTTAATACGGATTGCTCCAAAAGGCTCGCGCCCACAAGCAACACATTGTTTTGCCTGAAGGTGAAGAAGATAGAATATTGCGGGCCGCTGAAATATTACTCCGCCGGGAGGTGGTGGAGATAACCCTCCTGGGCAACGAAGAACAGATCCTTAAGAGGATTACCAACCTGGGCTTACGGCTGGAAGAGGTTCATATCATTGAAGTGGAAAAGTGTGCCTTGTTTGATGATTATGTCCAGACCTATTATGATTTAAGAAAAGAGAAAGGCATCACACAGGAGATGGCCAGGGATACCATGAGCGATGTAAGTTTTTTCGGAACCATGATGGTCCATAAAGGCCATGCCGACGGGTTAGTTTCAGGCGCGGTTCACACGACCCAGGCCACCATTCGTCCAGCCTTTGAAATCATTAAAACAAAACCGGGGTTCTCCATTGTCTCCAACGTATTCTTTATGTGTATGGAGGATCGGGTTCTAGTTTATGGAGACTGTGCAGTAAATCCAGATCCGGACGCGAAAAAGCTTGCAGAGATCGCCATTAACTCTGCACAGACAGCAAAAACCTTTGGTATTATTCCACGGGTGGCCATGCTCTCCTATTCAACCGGGGAATCAGGCAAAGGAGAGGATGTTGAAAAGGTGCGGGAGGCCACCAGAATCGCCAGAGAGATATCCAAAAAATCTTACCCGGATCTGAAACTGGAAGGACCTATCCAATACGATGCCGCGGTTGATCCTGATGTGGCAAGGATCAAGATGCCGGACAGTGAAGTTGCAGGTAAGGCGACGGTCTTCATTTTCCCTGATCTGAACACAGGGAACAACACCTATAAGGCAGTCCAAAGGTCTGCCGGAGCCATTGCCATAGGACCTGTTCTCCAGGGACTCAACAAACCGGTAAATGATCTGAGTCGCGGATGTACGGTTCCGGATATTGTTAATACCGTCGCCATTACGGCAATTCAAGCCCAGGCAGAAAAAGGATTACTTTGAAAATTTTAGTCATTAACACAGGAAGTTCCTCCATCAAATACCAACTGTTCGACATGGATCATCATAAGGTCTTGGCCTCTGGTTTTGTGGAAAAGATAGGTGAGGACAAGGGCTCTCTTATCCACGAAGTATTTTTAGAAAACAAGGAAAGCCAGAGAACAGAGAAAAGATGTGTGATCTCTGACCATCATGAAGGTTTTAACAAGATTGTTGACCTCCTGATGGACGCGGAGCACGGGATCATTAGGGATAAATCGGAGATCTCCGCTGTGGGCCATCGTGTTGTCCACGGTGGAGAAACCTTTCAATCCCCAACGGTTATTAACGATAAGGTCATATCAGCCATTAAGGAGAATATCCCCCTGGCACCTCTTCATAATCCTCCCAATCTCATGGGAATAGAGGTTGCCCGGTCAATCTTCCCTGATTCGCCCCAGGTGGCAGTATTTGATACGGCCTTTCATCAGACCATACCTAAAAAGGCATTTCTGTATGCCCTTCCCTATGATTTGTATAAGAAGGACAAGGTACGAAGGTACGGATTTCACGGGACCTCCCACTCCTATGTTGCTGAAAAATGTGCCGATCATCTTGGCCGACCCCTAAGTGAATTGAATCTGATAACTATCCACCTGGGAAACGGTGCAAGCATGGCGGCTTTGAAAAACGGTCAGTGCGTTGATACCACCATGGGCATGACTCCCCTGGAGGGATTGGTGATGGGAACACGTTCGGGTGATGTGGACCCGGCTCTCCCGTTCTTCTTGGCAGATCACCTGAAGATGTCCCTCAAGGAGATTGACAAACTCCTGAATAAAGAGAGCGGTCTAAAGGGGATTGCCGGGACAAACGATATGCGAGAAGTGATGAAAAAGAGAGATGCTGGCGATGAGGGGGCAAAGATTGCGCTGGAAGTCTACGCTTACCGGATCAAGAAGTATATTGGCGCCTATTTCGCTGTATTGGGAAACCTGGATTGTATCGTTTTTACAGCGGGTATCGGGGAAAACTCACCCGAGATCCGTGAACTCTCATGCAAGGGATTAGAGAGACTGGGTATTCAGATAGATCCGGAAAAGAATAATGAAAAAAGAGAAGGAATCAGAGAGATTCATTTGGCCGGGGGTGGTCATCAGAGGTGATTTTGGCGGCATAAAGATTGGCCGAGGTACCGCAGTTGAAGATAACTGTGTTATTCATTCTGGCTCTCCAAACTCTCCTGATGGTGATGTTATTATAGGAGATGGGGTAATCATTGGTCATGGTGCCGTTATTAATTGCCGTAAAATAGGAGACAACGTCCTTATCGGTATTAACGCGACGATTCTCCATGATGCTGAAATTGGCAATCTCTGTATAATCGGAGCCGGCTCCTTAGTGGGGCAGGGGATGAAGATTCCCGATAATTCATTTGTTACCGGCGTACCCGGAAAGATAAGAGGAAAACCTTCACAGGAGCAATTATGGTGGGTCCGGGAAGGATTTAAAACCTATGTGGAATTAGCCAGACAATATAAGGAGCAGGGACTATCCATATGAACAAAAGAAACCCTCCCCTCCCCATCAGGGGGAGGGGAGGGTGGGGGGTGAAAAAAGAATTCCGAAAATTAGAGCACAGCCACCACTCTTACTATTTCTTGGGTGGCGGGGTAATCTCCAATTCACAGGTCGCTTCCGCATCCGAATCCCAGCTCGTGGCCTTCATGGTATACTTACCAGGAGGGCAGGGCGGGTTCTGGGGGTCTGGTAAAGGTTTCCCTCCCTTAAATCGAAAATTAAAGAACCCCTGGAGTATGCTGAGCATGTTCATCGTTGTGGTAAAATTGCCATCCTTGTCCGCATCGGCCGAAGCCACGGGCACATCCTGGCCTTTGTTGACCTTGACCAAAACGATCTGGATCCGGTCTTCGGAACCAAATCCGGCACCGATGATCTTCATTCCGGCCATGGCTGCAGGGTTCATCGGTACAGAGGCCGGGTCGGTCTTTAAGGAAGTCCCGGCCAGTACCTCAACTCCGGCAAAATGAAGGCCAAGGGCCAAACCAAATATCACGATTAATATCTTAATAAAGATCTTTTTTGTCACCATGTGGATCTCCTTTCTCAGTCCCAATGGGACTCAATTTTTACTTTAACCAATCCAGCGCTTTCTGCGCCGGTAGTGTTTTACTTCACGGTAGCTCTTGCGCTCACCAATGGCGCTGAGGCCCAGGTAGAACTCTTTGATGTCCTCGTTATCCCGGAGTTGTTCCACCGGTCCATCCAGCACGATCCTGCCATTCTCCATAACGTATCCGTAATGGGCCACCATGAGGGCCAGTTTCACGTTCTGTTCAACAATCAGGATAGGCAGTTTCTCATCAACATTGATTCGGCCGATGATGTTGAATATCTCTTTAACCAACATTGGACTTAGTCCCATGGAGGGTTCATCCAGAAGCATCAGTTTGGGACTGGACATGAGGGCCCGGCCGATGACCAGCATCTGCTGTTCTCCGCCGGATAGGTAACCGCTCGTGGACCGGCGGAGTTCGGCAAGGAGGGGGAAGTAACTATAAACCTTTTCCATGTCCTGTTTGACCCTGGCCCGGTCTTTACGGATGAGCCCCCCTCCCTGGAGATTCTCCTCCACCGTCAGGTGCTCCAGGACCCGGCGACCCTCCAGGATCTGGATAATACCCATCCTGGAGACCTCTTCCGGCGATTTCCGATCGATTCTGATCCCCTGGAACTCGATATTTCCATGGCTCACCTCGCCCTCCTCGGTCCGAAGCAGCCCGGAGATGGACTTCAATGTGGTTGTCTTGCCGGCGCCATTCCCCCCCAGGATGGTTACCACCTGACCCTCGGAGACCTTGAGGGATACGCCTCGAAGAACCTGAATGACGTTGTGATAGAGCACTTCGATATTGTTGAGCTTCAACACCTTGGCCACCTCCGATTCGCCTAGCCTATGTAGGTGATGCTATTCCTTCTTTTTCATCCAATCCGGCAGGATACGTGGGGCTATTCTCCAATCCGTAACCGTAGAGTCCTTTAAATTTTTCACTCTATGAATCATCGTGTATTCGCTCCCCCTGTGGTCCACACCCGGGTAATAGGTCACACCCTTCTGAAGGCCATAACAGGTAAAATTTTTTATCCGATTGATGCCATAATCCCTGACCTTTTTCCCTGTGAGTTCATCAGGCGGCACCTTTTCTACAGCTAGGCGGAGGGATTCCTCCACAATGGTGGCAATCAGCCACCCCACATACCATACCCCATCGGGAAATGGCTGTTTTTCAACATTATATCCCGGCCTTCCTTTAAAATACTTTCGATAATGTTCATTCACCCACTTTATGGCTGGCCGACTCTCATCCCAAATAGTGTAAGCGGGAAATATAAAATAAGCGCCCTCAGCCGCATCGCCTGCTAGGGCCACCAATTCGCCCGCGTCTGTGTCGGTACAGGTACCAAAGGGGATTTTCAATCCCATCCTTTTCATATCCTTCAAGATGACTGCTGCCTGGGAGCCCAGCACATTGCCGATGATAAAGTCTGCCTCGGCCTGTTTGATCCGCAGCAATTGGCTGGTCGTATCAATAGGCATGGGGACAACGGGTTCATCGGCGACAACATTGACACCCTTGCTCTTGGCGTACTGGGGGCCTCCCCAGAGTATGGATCTACCGAAAGGTCCGTCATAATACATTAAGGCGATCCGAGGAGCCCGATTCTCCTTCCAGTTCTCTAAAATCCAATCCACATAGGTTCCTACGTCATCCGCAAAGCTCGGCCGATGTCCGTAGATCCATTCGGGAGGCCAATGGGCCACAGTATTGGAAGACGTCTGGAAGCAGGGTATCTTGTCCCGTTTGAAATCTTTTTTCAGGCCTTCCAGAGCCGGTGAGGAGGTGCTGTGACAGACCACAATCCCCTTGTCCAGGAACCCCCGGTACGCGCTTTTGAATAGAGGGAGTTCGTATCGACAATCCGCATAGACGACCTCTGTCTTGGCCTTGCCTTTGACCTTGCCTGTCTTGGGGTCCAGATATGGGATACCGCCTTTCTCCTTGTTTACGTACTCATGAAAGTAAGCGATAAAGGCATCCCCCGGAGGACCGCAGGTACGCCCGGCCGGCCCTGTCCACTCCCCCAGATGGCCTATCTTGATCGGTTTTGGCTCTGCCGCCTTTGTCCATTGGGCATTCAACAAAGGCACAACTATGAACACACCAACTGCAAAAAACCAAACCATTATCTTGACGTTGAGTCTCTTCATGATACACCCTCCTTTGGTAATAGATTTCTGATTATACCTCAATAAACCCTGAGGTTAGATTAATACGGAAATGGATAGAGCCTGAACTTATTCTTGATCACCTCCCAGCGGTAAGCCAGGCCCCTTGGTTCGTACACCAGGAAGAGCATGATTACCAGTCCCATGACGAACAGACCCATAGCTGCCCCGAATTCCACCCCCAGAGATGGTATGGCCTTGCTGACGATCGGGGCGATCTTCATGACCGCTTCCCTTAAAACCGATATAAAGATCACACCGAAAATGGATCCCAACGTATTCCCGAGGCCTCCTACGATAAGCATGCCCAGGTACCAAACGGAATCCATCAGGGTAAAATATTCAATGTTGATGGTCTGTAAATAGTGGGCATATATGGAACCTGAGAGGCCGGCCAGGAAGCAACCGAGAAAGAAGGCCAGCATCTTATGATAAAACAGGCCAATACCCATGCCTTCGGCCGCCAGATCGTTGTCTCGAACGGCCACAAAGGCCCGGCCAATCCCGGTCCTGGTGATGTTCTTAACGAAATAAGTAACCAATATGGCCATAACCATGGCTAGGTAATAATAGCTGTAATCCGTCTCGATGAGAAAGCCAAAGAGATTGGGTGGAGGCACGTCCAGGGACCGGACCCCACCGGTAATGCTGGGCAGGTGCATGATTACAAAAATAATGATGAACTGGGCCCCTAGGGTGGTGATAGCCAGGTAGAAGCCCTTGACCCGCAAAGATGGAGCGCCAAAGAGCAGTCCCACTAGACCGGCAAAGATACTAGCCAACGGCATGGCGATCCAAAACGGAAAGCTGAGCTCGTTGCACAGGATGGCCGAGGTATAGGCGCCTACAGCCACAAACGCGGAGTGACCGATTGAGATCTGGCCGCAAAATCCGGTCAGCAGGTTGAGTCCGTGCACCGCAATCACGGTGCAGGCAATGGTGATCAGGGTGTTAATCTGAGACCGGGTGGCAAACGTGGGTATTACGGCGAGGAAAATAAAAAATCCGATCAGCCAGGCCCAATGATCCCAGGTCCGGAATATGGCCATATCCTTTTTATAGGTGACGTTGTAAATCCCTGACGGCAGCGGCATAGCCTAAACCCTTTCGATCGTTTCCAGTCCGAAAAATCCATGGGGTAAAAATATCAAAACCACAATCATCACTACATAGGCCGCAACCTCCTGGACGCCATGCCCGATGTATCCGGTGGAAAGGCCCTCTAAAAGCCCGATGAGAAGTCCTCCGATCACGGCCCCGGGAATGGACTGCAGTCCGCCGATCAATGCGGCCGGGATGGCCTTGAGACCGATATTGGCCAGGGGAATGTTTATCCCGTTGATGCTGCCCAGGAGAATTCCACCAATGGCTGCCAGTATAGCGCTTATGGCCCATGTGTTCCTGAAGACCCGCCTGACCGAAATCCCCATGGCCTGGGCCACCTGGTTGTCTTCGGCCACGATCCGCATGGCCAGGCCGGCCCTGGTATATTTGAAAAACAGTGAAAGCATTACAACGACAAAAACGGCAATAAAAAAACCGTAGATATGCTGCTGGGATAACATCAACTCACCTATGACTACAGGTTCCGGAGGTAGCAGGGGAGGCTTGAACACCTTCCATGACATCCCGCCCCATATTGCCGTAAGGAGCCCGCGCAAGCAAAGCCCAACTGTGAGTGTGACCATGATGATGGCGAACAGTGGCTGGCCTATCATGGCCCGCAGGGGAAAGCGTTCCAAAACCATCCCGAATAGAGCGGCCAGCCCCAGAGCGGCCAGAACGCCCAACCACGGCGGAAATTTAAATTGAAAGATAAGAGACCAACAAAGAAACGCCCCAAGGATCAACAGCTCCCCCTGGGCGAAATTGAAGATCTCGGAAGCCTTGATGATGATGACAAAGCCGACGGCCACCAACCCATAGATGGCCCCCACCATCAACCCTGAAATGGCATGCTGTAAGAAGATGGCCATAGCTGAATCCTATTCCGCTTTCCAGATCTTGAGGGCTGTTCTGACCGTTCCTGTTTTTCCGTCCCTATAAGTGACGGTTGTTTCCATAGGAACCGAATCAGCATCAGAGTAAAACCCGTTAATTAAATCCGTGTATTTTTCCTCAAAGAATTTTCTTCGCAATTTTCTCGTCCGGGTCAGCTCCGCCTCATCCGGGTCGATCTCTTTATGGAGTAAGGCGTATTTTCTTATCTTTACATCTTCAGGCAGCACCTTATTGACCCTTTGAACATCATTCAGAATCAACCGGGCCACCTCTTCTTTCTGAGACAGATCCACATATGTGGTGTAGTTGATACGGTTCTTTTCCGCCCATCGGCCCACGTTATCAAAGTTGATGTTCAGTATGACGGTCAGATAATCTCGCTCTGTTCCGCCTATGGCCACAGCCTCCTGTAAGTAAGGGCTAAAACGGAGGCTTCCTTCGACATACTGGGGGGAGTAATTCCCGCCATTTTTCAGGCGGCCTAGCTCCGAGACCCTGTCGATGTAAATGATATGTCCTTCTTCATTGATGTAACCGGCATCACCCGTTCGGAACCAGCCATCCATCAAGGCTTCGGCCATCTCTTCTTGGTTTTTATGGTACCCGGAAAACATGCCTTCACTTCTAACCTGGATTTCACCTTCATCCGAGATCCGCACTTCCACATCCGGTAGGGGCTGTCCGATGGTCTCGAAACGGATGTTGGTCTCGTCTCCTATATGTCCGCATACCGATCCCGACTCCGTACTACCATAGAACTGCCTGATTGGGCAGCCGATGGCATGAAAATATCTGAAGGTGTCGGGACTAATGGCGGCAGAGCCGGTGAAATAGTGCTTTGTTTTTCGAAATCCTAACTGGTCTCTTAAGGGACGAAACACGAGCAGGTCCGCGACCGCGTGAAGCGCTTTCCAGAAGAGACTCTTTTTACCTTGGAGTTGAAGGTCGGCCACTCGATAACCCACTGGCAAAAAGATTTTATAGAGTGTTCGGGTTATAATATTGGCATCGATAATCTTTGATTGGATCAGCGAAACCATTCCTTCCCATATTCGAGGACCGCCTCCACTGACGAGGGGGGATATCTCCCGGAAGTCTTCCATGGCGGTCTCGGGTTTTTCCGGATAGTTGATAACCATACCCTTTATCAGATGTCCCGACTCACCCATCAGGGCGGCTATCCACGCGGGCGGCATAATAGCCACATAGTCGTCGTTGAGCTTTGCGGGAAGGATACAGAGGGCGCCCCCCATGGTATGCAGCAGGGATTTTTGGGTCCTGATGGCACCCTTGGGGAGACCTGTGGTTCCTGAAGTGTAATATACCATGGCGATATCATCACCGCTGCCATCGGCAACGAGATTCTCAAAATGACCCGGGTGATTCTCTTCAAACTCCCGTCCCATTTCGATCACGTCGTAAAAGTAGGTCAGTATGGGGTCATCGTAGGTCCTCATTCCCTTGGGCTCCCAGTAAATGACCCTTTTCAATAAAGGCAGATCATCCTTGATTTCCAGGGCCTTATCCACCTGCTCCTGGTCGTGGGCCAGAAGGAATTTCGAGTCTGAATGTTCGACAATGTACTTGACCTCATCCGGCAGGGAATCGGTAAACACGCCGACCACAATCCCCTCGGCGGACATGACGGCCATCTGGGCCCAGTTCCACTCGGGGTCGGAGTCGCCCACAATGGAAACCTTGTCCCCCTTTTTCAGCCCAAGACTGATTAGACCCAGAGCGAAGTATTTTGTCTGCTCAAAGTGATCTTTCCATGTATACTCGTTCCAGATACCGTATTTTTTTTTGCGAATGGCTATCTGGCGGTCACCCCAGCGCCTGTAATTGCGAACAAGATATTTGGGAAGGGTGTCCAGCTTTTCCATGGAGTCATTGACCATCTCGTTTGACCTCCACCTATTCTTCTCCGAGATAGGCGTGGATGACCTTGGGATTGGTTGCAATATCCTTGGGTGGGCCATCGGCAATAATCTGACCCCAATCGAGGACTACGATCCGATCGGCAATGTCCATCACCAGTTCCATGTCATGCTCAATCAGGATGATGGCAATCTCTTTGTCCTCAAAGATGTCAATGATGAACCGGGCCATGTCTTCTTTCTCTTCAAGATTCATCCCGGCCATGGGTTCATCGAGTAACAATACCTTGGGCTCCATGGCCAGGGCTCGTCCCAATTCCACGCGCTTGCGCTGGCCATAAGGTAAGCTGCCCACCACTTTTTTTCGAATATGCTGGATTTCCAAAAAGTCGATGATGTCTTCTACTACCCGCCTGTTTTGGATCTCTTTTTTGAGTTCAGGCCCAAAGTATAGGGCCCCTGTCCAAGGACTCGGTTTCAGCCTTATATGGCGGGCCACCATGATATTATCAAGCGTTGTAAGACCATCGAAAAGGGCCACGTTCTGGAAGGTGCGGGCAATACCGACAGCAGCCCTGCGATGGACCGGCAGTTTTTTAATGCTACGCCCCTCCAACAGGATGTCCCCCCCTTGAGGCCGGTAATAACCGTTGACGCAGTTCAGGGCACAGGTCTTTCCAGCACCATTGGGGCCGATAACCGCCAGAAGCTCGTTTTCGAATAATGAAAAGCTGACCCCCATAAGGGCTTTCAGACCCCCAAAGGAAAGCGACAGATCTGAAATTTGGATTAAGGTTTTTCTATTTTCCATGGCCGGTTATTTCAGAGATATTATAACTTATTGCTTCATAAAAGATTTAAACTCGGCTGCCAATTTTTCGTTAATTACAAGAGGGCTGTTCCATCGTGTTTCAATAAAAAAAGTGCAAAAGTCGTGCCACACGGGGGGAAGCTTTTAAACTTGAGTAAATGTCTGACTTATAAGGGAGATTCCTAAGTCGCGATAGGCCCTTTCCAGAGTAACAAAGCATAGGCGTGTCAGCATTTTTTACAATGTGTAAAATCGCACAAACACAGATATATTTAAATTAGGAGTCAAATGCATAGACATTTCAATAAATTCACAATAAAGCCTTCTAGAGTAAACTCCAATCATTTGACACACAAAACCCAATCACATATTCTATATTGATTAAAATCTAGGTTGAGCGGTTCTGGGTTCAACGTTCCGGGTTGAAAAACCCCAGACAGCACGTATCAAAGGGATCCTGTTTTTATCTTTGGTTATAAAGCCGTTTCACCCAATGGGTTATGTGGGGTATTCCGGATCTTGGTCAATATTTTGAGCAGTTTCCATCGGTTGTAACTCTTGAATCCCGCTTCAGCGGGAAACCCTGAACCTGGAACCGATCAGTTCAGGTAAAAGTAACTCATTAGTAATGGAAAATGAGTATGGCATATTACCATTATTTTTCAAGTATTCATGAGTTCAAGAGAGGTTCATTATGTTGAAGAGACACTTAAAAATAGTGGTTATTAATCTATGGTTATTCAGCCTTGCACTTTTGGCCACTTCTTGTGCTGTCAACCCTGTGAGTGGTCAGCGGGAGCTGATGCTCCTCAGTGAATCAAAAGAGATTCAACTTGGCCGTCAGGCAGATTCTCAGGTGGTCCAAGAGTACGGAATCTATGATGATTCAAATCTCACCAATTACCTAAATGATGTGTACCAACGATTGGCCAATCTCTCCCACCGACCTAATCTGTCTTACCGTTTCAAGATCTTGGATGCAGCGGTGGTTAATGCGTTTGCAGTCCCCGGGGGTTATGTCTATTTTACCCGTGGGATTTTAGCAAATCTGAATAGTGAAGCGGAACTGGCCGGGGTAATGGGGCATGAAATCGGACACATCACAGCCCGCCATTCTGCTCAGCAACTCAGTCGAGCTCAGCTCGCCCAGATCGGAATGGGAGTGGGTATGATTTTTTCCGAAACGTTTCGTGAGTTTGCACAACTGGCACAGTTTGGGATTGGGATGCTATTCTTGAGTTTCAGTCGAGACAATGAACGACAGGCGGATGATCTGGGTGTGGAATATGCCTCCAAGGCAGGTTATGACGCAACCCATATGGCCAATTTCTTTGAGACCCTTAACCGAATGGGAAGCAGTTCGGATCGAAGTGGTCTGCCGAGCTGGTTCTCCACCCACCCCGACCCAGAGGACCGTGTGAGGGCGGTTCGAACCCGATCCAGGGAGTGGAGTCAGAAACTGGGTATGAAAAATCTGAAAATCAACCGGGAGCGGTATCTAAAAAGTCTAGACGGTCTGGTGTTCGGTGAAGATCCTCGTCAGGGTTATATTGAGAACAACACCTTCTACCATCCAACGCTCCGTTTCCAGTTCCCGTTGCCCGATAATTGGAAACTCCAGAATACGCAAACAGTCATTCGGATAATGAACGAAAAAAAAGATGCGATTATCATGTTTACCATCTCTTCTGCCCGTTCCCCGGAAGAAGCGGCCCGAAATTTCGTGAGCAAAAGTAGGGCTTCGGTCATTGAATCTCGCGGGACCAGCATAAATAGATTTACCGCCTATCAACTCATATCACAGATTAGCTCCCAACAAGGTTTGCTTCGGGTCATATCTTACTTTATTCAAAAAAGTAATAGGGTATATGTATTCCACGGTCTCAGCCAATTGAACCGATTCAACAGTTATGTCCCCACGTTTCGGTATACAATGGAACGGTTCAACGATCTCAATGATCCCAAAAGACTCAATGTAAAACCCGACCGCATACGGATCCGTTCAGCTCCTGAGGAGGGTTTTCTGAGGCAGATGCTCCTGGCTCTCGGCACCCCGGAGAATAACCTGAAAGCACTGGCTCTTCTGAATGGGAAAAATTTGGATGAACGCGTTCCGGCAAAAACCCTTCTGAAACTGGTGGCAAAATGAGACGGATCTCTCTCACTCAGACACTTGGTCTTTTTTTCATCTTATTATTGATAAGCCTTTTGGAGCATATCATGACAAATAGATCCTATGCAGATTCGCTGGAGGGATTGCAGGCGACTTTACCGGACCGGATAAATGGCTGGGAAAGGGATTCCAAGGATCGCTTTTTCGACAATGTAACCATATTTGATTATATCGACGGTGCGGGCGAGGTATACAGGGCTTATAATATGCGGAGATGTTTCTCTCGTCGCTATAACATGAACAATGGTCCTTCCATTATGATGGATATCTTCGATATGGGCTCTTCGGAAGACGCATTTGGTGTCTTTACCCATGACCAGGACGGTGAAGCATTGGATATAGGGCAGGGCGCCCTTTACCGTCCTGGATGGCTCAGCTTCTGGAAAGGTCCTTTCTTTGCCTCCATTTACGTCGAAGAGGAGACGGCAGCCACCGAAAAAACCGTCAAGGAACTTGGAAAGGTTGTAGCCTCACTCATAAAAGCTCAGGGTCCCACACCTGGTATTCTTTTGAAGCTACCTTCAGAGGATCTTCAGCCCAGGAGCGTTCATTACCTTCATCACCATATTGTATTGAACTATCACTTCTATCTGGCCGATGATAACATCCTGAACCTTGGGCCCAACACGCATGCAGCCCTTTCGAGATACAAGAGAGGAAAAGAATCTGCCCGGTTGCTGCTGGTCATGTACCCCGATGCAGAGAAAGCTAAAACAGCGCTGGCAAGCTTTCTCAAGCATTATCTGCCTGAAGCCGAGAAAACAGACGTGGCCTTACTGGAGAATGGAAAGTGGTGTGCCGCTGGCTTGAAGGGCCGGTTACTGGCAGTAGTTTTGGAGGCCGACAGCCAACAATTTGCCAAGAGACTTCTTACAAGGGTAAAGGTGACCCCTTAATCTTTTAGCCAAACGTATCTTCTCAATATCCAGGGGTTAAAACCCTTACGGGTAAAATCCGGTTAGGAATTTAGGCGTAAGCCTTTTATGTTGGCACGAGATATTGATCTATTACTAATAAATGAAGTTCAAGCATAATCTATAGGGAGATTATTCGTATGGCAGAAAAGAAGAAGATCATTACAAGGCGTGACTTCATACGCTCCAGCTCATGTATTGCCATGGGGACCCTCATGGGACTGCCGCTTTTGGGAAATACACCCATCAAAAAGGCCAAAATGAGCCGGGTGGTGCTTGTAAGGAACAAGGATGTTCTCGCCAGCAATGGAGATCTGGTGCCAGAGATCTTGCAAGAGATGTTGGATCAGGCTGTAACCACTCTCCTCGACACAACTGATACCGGCTCCGCATGGAAACAGTTAATCAGCCCCAATGATGTGGTAGGCATCAAAAGCAACGTCTGGCATTTTCTCCCTACTCCAAGGCCACTGGAAGAGGCTATTGTAAAGCACCTGCTTGAGACGGGGGTGAAGGAGGAGAACGTAACTTCCGATGATCGGGGAGTGCTTGGGGATCCAATCTTTAAGCGATCCACAGCCCTGATCAACGTACGGCCCATGCGGACACACCACTGGTCAGGTCTGGGAACACTCATCAAGAACTACATCATGTTCGTCCCAAGCCCATGGATGTACCATGGTAATGCATGCGAGAGACTTGGGGCTATCTGGCTCCTTCCACATGTGAAGGGTAAGACCCGCCTCAATATCCTGGTCATGTTAACGCCCCTGTTTCACGGTATAGGCCCCCATCACTTCAGCCCCCGGTACACGTGGCCGTATTGCGGCTTGATCGTGAGCACTGATCCTGTGGCTGCCGACGCCACGGGTGCCCGGATCATACAGGCAAAACGGGATGAGTTTTTCAAAGAGGAACGACCCATAAGCCCACCGCCCCGGCATATTGCTGCCGCTGATACCCGTTTTAAGCTGGGCAACAGCCGCCCGGAAAATATACAGCTTATCAAACTGGGCTGGGAAAAGGATGTCTTGATTTAGCGTCTCGGCAATTCTACAATTTGCTGAAATCAGGTGATATTTTTAGGGCATGATATCTATTCCCTGGCCCAGACCTGATTTGCCGGATTTGAGTATTAAGGCTTCCGTTACCGAGATATTACAATGAAAGCACCCTGTAACATGTTAGTAGCGCCTCCCGATCCCGTCCCGGTTTCGGGACGGGGAGGGCAGGCCAATATTCCAGCATTCCACCATTCCAATTGGGGCGAAGCCCCTAAGTTCTAAAGTTATTCCCTTGACACTCACCTTGCAGAGGCGTAGGATGAGTTGGTTACATAGAGTTCTATTTTACCTGTTTATTTTTTTGAGATTGGAACCCTCAGTTAAATATTGAATATTGAATAAGGAGAAGTGACGGTGGGTACTAAATCCAGACAACAACGTTCGAGAATGCTTTCCCAGATCCATGGAGAAAAATGTTGGCCCATGATAGAGAAGATGTCACCATGTGAAGAGGCCTGCCCCATTCATATGGACATTCCAAGCTATGTCATTGCACTCTCCCAGGGTAAATTCAAAGAAGCCATTGATGTAGTCCGGGATACAAACCCTTTCCCTTCCGTATGTGGGAGGATATGTCATCATCCCTGCGAGGAGGCCTGTACCCGATCCCTGATTGACAGACCTTTGGCCATCGAATGGCTTAAAAGATTTATCGGCCAATTCGAGAAGTCCAATGGCAGCAAACCAAGAAAGGTAAAACGAAGAAAAGAGGAGAAGGTGGCCATTATCGGTTCCGGACCGGCGGGTCTGACAGCCGCCCACGATCTGGTTAAAAAAGGTTACGGGGTGAGTGTATACGAGGCACTCCCGGTGGCCGGCGGGATGCTCGCCGCCGGAATCCCGGAATTCAATCTCCCCCAAAAGATTGTGAAAGAAGAGGTTAAACACATCCAGGGCCTTGGTGTTAATATTAAGACCAATATGCGCATTGGCAAGGATCTCTCCATTACCGATATCTGGAATCAGGGATTTCAGGCGATTCTCTTGGCCACTGGGGCCTGGAAGAGTCCTGAACTCAAGATTCCGGGTTCGGATCTTAAAGGTGTGGTTCAGGCCCTGCCTTTTTTGCGAGATGTCAAACTGGGGGAGAGTCAACGCCTTAAGGGTTCAGTGGTGGTGATAGGGGGTGGCAATGTTGCGGTGGATGCGGCCAGAACAGCTTTGAGAATGGGGGCTAACAAGGTGTCTCTGGCTTGCCTTGAATCCAGGGCAGAGATGCCGGCCTTTGAGTGGGAGATTAAAAAGGCCGAGGAGGAAGGGGTTGAGATCCATACTGCACTGGCGCCTCAACGATTTACTTCCACGGCCAGTGGAAAGGTGAAGCAAGTTGATTTTAAAATGGTGGCAAGCACAACAAGGGACAAAGACGGGAAAATCAACTGGACCCTTAAGGAAGGCCCGGAAACTGAACTCTCCATGGATGCTGGCACGGTCATTGTGGCCATCGGGCAGGTTCTTGACCCCTCATTTGTCAACGGATTAAACCTGACGGGTGCCGGTACTTTTGAGATTGACCCGGAAACAATGGCCACCAATGCACAGGGGCTTTTTGCCGCCGGTGATACTGTGAAGATGCCCGGTACCGTGGTTGAAGCTATCGCATCCGGCCATACCGTTGCACAGTCTATTGATCGGTACCTCCAAGGGAAAAGCATTAAGGCGCAGCGCAGAAAAAAAGTCCCGGAGTCTATTGTTATCGAAGAAGAGATGATACCCCCCTTCCTGGTGATGAAAGACCGATGGGATATGCCTGCCTTGTCTCCCAAGGATGCCGTCAGGTCCTTTGGTGAAACGGATCTGGGTTATACGGAATGGCAGGTTGTAGAGGAGGCCAAGCGTTGTTTGAACTGTAGGATGTGCGGGAACTGTATCTTCGAGCGTGGACAGCTCTGTCTGGAGACCAGCTCTCGACTGCTCTAAATGGAGGAAAGTATCTTTTTAAATTGTAATAGTCTTAGGAGATTTTTGAAAAACACTCAACAGTTAATCATAATTTCGTAACCTTAAAAGGAGGTGGAAAAATGTGCTGGGTTTGTGAAGCATACGGTGATCCAGAAATAGAAAACGGGAGATGGTTCCTAAACCCCAAAAACCATTCCCGTCAGATGTACAAAATAAAGAAGCCCGGCCAGAAGGCCGCGGCTTTTGGTTCGGACCCCGAGTCCCAATCCGGCAGAAACATCCAGGAGATTCTGGCAACCCGTTTTACCGAGCAGGAGGAGTTCCAGCGTCTGGTGAAGGAAGCCAATGCCATGAAAGGGGACGGTCCCTTTCAGATAGGGCAGGTTATCCCTCTAAAGGAAGCCCATAGGGTGGTTGAGCTTTCTTACCCTGTGGCGGGCATGTCCTGTATCTGCCGGATCCTCACCCGGGCCGCAGAAGAGAGAAACGAACATGAGTACACCTGCACCGGACTTGGTGTGGGGATGCTAAAGTGGGAGCGTTGGCCGGAGCGTTATAAGGGCGGTGTTAATTTCATGACGGCTGACGAAGCCAAAGACTGGCTCACCAAGTGGGACACCAAAGGCATGGTGCATTCTATCATGACCTTTGGCGGCTCCTATGTGGGTGGGATCTGCAACTGTGATTATCCCGACTGCATAGCCATTAGAAACCGTATTGACTATGGCATAGAGACCAATATGCTCAAAAGTCACTACGTTGCCAAGACCAACTATGATCTTTGCAATGGCTGCGGGGTCTGCGTCCAGCGGTGCCAGTTTGGGGCCATAAAATTTGAAGTCACCACGGACAAGACCAACATCGACCAGATGAAATGCTTCGGGTGTGGTCTTTGTGAGACAGGTTGTCCAAGGGAAGCCATTGAACTTATTGACAGGGAGAGTTTGCCCGGACTGAAGGAGGCTTGGTAATATCATGACAGCGCCTAAATATCCGACCCTAGAGATAGACGCAACAAAGTGTACGACGCCTTTTGATTGCAAGCTATGTATTCAGGCCTGCCCGCAGGCAGTGTTCTTTACCCATGCAGTCAAGGTGGAGAGAGGGAGGGAAACCGATCCCAAAGATCCGGGAGCTTATATCCTCGTTCCCACTTATCGTGATAAGTGCACGGGGTGTATGGACTGTGTGGAGGTCTGCCCTGTGGATGCCCTAAAGATTACCTTTCCTTAGATGGAGGAGTAAAAGATGTTGTATGAGCCCAATAAATACTCTTTTGAATTGAATTCGGAGATGCTTCAGCTTCTTCACGATGAATTTGACGTGGAGAAGATAACATCCAAGTTTGCCGAAGTCCTTAATGGCAAGGGGCCTGAAGAGATTGAGGCGGAAGGCAAGACCATTTTTGAGGCCTATGGCCGGGACTGGATTAAAAAAGTCCGCCAATTAGGAGATGAGTATCCGGACAGGACCTACGAGGTTCTTAAGGAGATCATTGATAAGAGCGGTGGTTTTTTCAAATTTGCCTTGCTGCCTCAACGTTTTATCGAGATCGCCTATTTAAGTGTGATGGAGATATCCACCCTGCCCATCATAGAAAATAACGCTGAAAGACTGATCTACCGCGTGGTGGATTGTCTCATGTTTAATAAGTTGAAGGACAAATGCGGTGAAGAGGTGGCGAACCTATTGCCTTGTCAACACGCCTGTTTGACGGCCTGTAAGACCATCCATCAGGATCTCGATATCGACGCCATCATTCAGATGGAGGCCTCCATGCCCAAGGAGGGGCACTGCCAGTTCGCGGCCAGAAGGGCGTAGGCTATAATCCTCGTGTTCGCAAATCTTATTCGAGCCACGGCTCAATCCCGTGGTTCGACTTTTATCTAGATATAGATTGACGACCTCTTGAAAATCGACCTTCATACCCACACCAGTTATGGCTCTGTTTGTGCCTATATGGATCCGGACCAGCTTATCCGGCGAGCCAAGGAGATTGGTCTGGACGGTGTTTGCATCACAGAGCACAACCAATTATGGGGCCAACAGGCCATTAAGCGCTTACGGCAGAAACATAATTTCCTTGTTATTGGGGGAGTTGAGGTCAGCACAGATTGCGGTGATATATTAGTCTTCGGCCTGCACCGATCTGTGCGGGATGTTTTCTATATACAAGACCTCAAGAAGATGGTGACTGATGCCGATGCAGTCATGATCCTGGCCCACCCCTTTAGGTTTGAGAGGGAGGGGATAACGGATCTTTCCTCGTCCTATAATAATTCCAAACAATTGAGGTCTCTTCAAAAGCACAATATCTTCCAGATGATTGACGGAATTGAAGTGTATAATGGTCAGTCCGGATTTCAAGAGAAGAGATTCGCCAAGAGCATCGCTGATCAATTTAACTTAAGTGCCACAGGCGGTAGCGATGCCCACGCAATCTTGGGTGTTGGGGCCTGCTACACTGTCTTTGAAGAAGAGGTGCAAAATGAACAGGACCTCATCTCCCAGATAAGGGATGGTAAATGTCGAGGTGTTGATCCGAGGTGGAATAAATAGTCTGTCTGGATATTGAAAGGGAAAGGACGTGAGATTTTTAAATAAAGTGGCCATGATTACAGGGGGGGCAGGGGAAATAGGCAAGGAGATCGCCTTAAAATTCGCTCGGGAAGGGGCAGTTGTGGCAGTTGGTGATCTCAGCTTTATGGCCGCAGAGAGTGTCACCGATATGATCAAGGAGATGAAAAGGAAGGCCTTGCCCTTCAAGGCAGACGTTACCAACCCCCAAGAGATGGAAGCTATGGTGGGTGAGGTGGTCTCTTCTTATGGCAAGATTGATATCCTGGTACACTGCGCCGGTGTCAGAAGGGATTCTCCCTTTCATGCCATGACCGACAAAGGTTGGGATGAGGTGATGAATGTCCAGTTAAAGGGCTGCTTCACCGCGGTCAGGTTGGCTCAAAAATACATGGTACGCGACAAGTACGGAAAGATTGTCATAATTGCCTCACCTGTTCCTTCTGACATGGAGATCAGCCTGGGTATGGTGGGCCAGACAAACTATGATGCGGCCAATGCAGGACTCATGGGCCTGACAACCTCTTTGGCCATTGAGCTCGGTCCATACAATATTAACGTCAATTGTGTGGCTCCGGAATTCATCGAGACCAAAATGACCAGGGAGGCCGTCAGGAGACAGGGGATGTATATGGATGACTTCAAAAAGGCGGTACTGACCCATATCCCCCTGAGAAGGCTTGGTACGGTGGAAGACGTGAGTAAGACGGTCCTCTTCCTGGCATGCGAGGAATCCGATTACGTAACGGGTCAGGTGATTAGGGTCAAGGGGGGTCCTTAACCAAATAGAGAAAAGAGATGCATGAACCAGTCGATACAGAAGACCAGGATGCCGCTGCCGAGAGGTACTGGCCTGAGGATTATAAGGAGTTAATCAGGGAGCGAATAGGACCGGCTTTCAGCACCCAATTTATTGAACAAGACGCCTTCAAGGCCACCTATGAGAAGCATTACACCAATCGCTTCGAAAATTACGACCAGTTTGTTTCTCGCCTTGCAGAGATGGTAACCATCGGGGCGGAGAATGGGATTGATGAGGTTTTAGATGAGATTCATACCTCCTTTCACAATGAAATCCCTTTACCCGACGCCCGTCTGCCAGCCCGGATTCACTGGCCGGAATCCATAGATCAGGATCTAAAGGAAGCATTACACCAGAGAATTTTTCATGAGTTCCGGGACCATCACGCCTATAAACATATTTTTGAGGATCATTACCATGGTGAAGGTGATTTCGATGATTTTATGCATGAAATAGCCGATAGGGTGGTGGCCGGGGCGGTTAAGGGGGTCGACAAAACCCTGGGCAATATTTATCGATCTTTCCTGACGGGGAAATCACTGCCCCCTTCCAGGCGGTACCCCAAAAGATTAAGATAGGGATAAAGTCTATAGCCTTACACAAAATGATTTTAAGATTATGATTGCTTGCCTTAGATTATAAATATAAGGTGTACGCTATGTGTGATACTTGAAACTCGAAACTTGAAACCCTGGCCCAGACCTGATTCTACAGGTGGTGTTGAAAGAAAAGGAGACGCAATAAGAAAGCAGTCCTGGTGCCATGAATAACCAAATTTAGTCGCACCAGGGCGGGCTTGGAGATATGCTGATATTTGTTGGGGTTATCGAATTTCCAGTTTCAAGTTTCCAGTTTCTACCAGAAATACCTATAGGACCTTTTTGAAGATTATATGCCGAGTCAACCAAAAACATTATCTTAAAAGCCATAAAACAGAGGTGTAGCCATGAATGCAGATGATATTAAGGTGAAAATCCTGGGCATTGTGGGAACTCCCATAAAGAAAGGCAACTGTCAGTACATGCTTGAGGAGGCCCTCAAGGTGGCTGAAGAGGAAGGACGGGTGGAGACCGAACTCATCCATTTACAGGACTACCGCATAGAGTACTGCGTTGGCTGCGACGGCTGCCTGCAGAGAGTCCATAAGCTCCAAAAGAAGATTGGTTTCGATATCATTCCGGTACCCGTCAAAGGTTACAACTGCGGTATTAAGGATGACATGGAGGTGCTTCACGAGAAGATGCTAGAGGCAGACGGCATCATCCTCGCTGCCCCTGTGTACATCGCCACGATGCCTGGACAGGTGAAGACCTTTATTGACCGCTGCCGCACTTTTGTCCACGACTACCGCCTTCGCGGCAAAGTTGCCGCACCCCTGACAGTCGCTTTCTTCAGGAATGCCGGAGAGGACACCACACTTCAGATCATGGCTCTCTCCCTGATGGCTATAGGACTCACCGTTGTCACCTTCGGTGCCTCCACTGTCTCCACCAAAGAGGGCATGGGTATGCCCATCCGGGAGACCAGGATTGCTGTCAAGGAGGACTGGATGGGGATGACGGCGGTGAAGGCAGTAAGCAGTCAGGTGGCGCAATCAGCCCTTCAGATGAAGGCGGGAAAATTTGCTCTGGACGAGGCCGGAATCCGGATGAAACCCAGGGGATATTTCAGCATCCCGGGTCAATAGATATTTCTAAATCAATAGGATCACATCTTAAATAATGGATGTAACTATTCAGGTTGTTTAGGCTGCAGGCTAAAGGCTATTAGTTTTTGCGCATTGATCGAAGCAGGGCGCCCAAAACCTTCTCCGTCTCCACAATTTTTGATTCGCAGCCAGAAATGTCAT
>Ga0180009_10002372_pt1 | contig 22188 bp, 14 predicted proteins | sample OS_PC_MetaG_FD_123537 | JGI IMG/M metagenome (GOLD analysis project Ga0180009, IMG submission 123537) | Groundwater microbial communities from the Aspo Hard Rock Laboratory (HRL) deep subsurface site, Sweden - OS_PC_MetaG | ecosystem: Environmental > Aquatic > Deep subsurface > Groundwater...
GGACTATTCCGAAAAAAAAGGTGAATTATAGCTGTCAAAGCGGCTACTTTCCCTTGTGTTTTGACCTGTATCCTTTGCAGATAAACCGTTATGGCCGTTTATCCAAACTCGAAAGTTGAGTTAGTTTATTCGGTTTGGACCATTTGCCTGGGGTACAAACCCCCTTTGTAGGTAAGTCTAGATTGGTAAAAAGCTATGCAACAAAAATGGATTTTTCAAATCCCTGAAGCTTTTCGAAATTAATGAGTCTTAGAATATAGAATTCAAATAAATATGAAAATAGACTATTGATATTTGGTTAAATAATCGACGATTGGTTTAAGCATAAAATGGGCAAAGTAATAGGAATCGATCTAGGAACTACCAAATCTTGCGTTGCCGTTATGGAAGGAGGAGAACCCAAAGTAATCGCTAACGTTGACGGATATAAAACCACTCCCACCATAGTAGCGTTTACGGATTTGAATGAACAACTTGTTGGAGAGGCTGCAAAGAGACAATTTATTACCAATCCTCACAAGACCATTTATGCAGTGAAATGGCTAATTGGGAGGAAATTCGATTCTGAAGCAGTACGACAAAACGTTGGATTCTTTGGTTACAAAATATCTAAAGCAAATAATGAATTGGTACAAATAGATGTTGGATATAAAAAGTATTTTCCTGCCGAAATCCTGGCTTTTATATTACAGGCGATGAAACAAGCGTCCGAAGACTATTTGGGGGAGGAAGTTGTGGACGCTGTAATAACTTGTCCCGCTTATTTCAATGATGCTCAACGCCAAACGATAAAGGATGCTGGTAAAATAGCGGGGTTGAATGTATTAAGAGTGATCGCTGAATCTACAGCTGCTGCCTTAGCATACGGTTTCAATAAAAAAGAAGAAGAATTGATTGCGATTTTCGATTTAGGCGGTGGAAATTTAAATATTTCTATTCTCGAAATTGGAGACGGTGTTTTTGAAGTAAAATCTACAAATGGGAATATACATCTTGGTGGAGAAGATTTCGACCGGCGTATTATAGATTATTTATCCGACGAATTTAAAAAGGATTACGGTATCGATCTAAGAGAAGATAAAATGGCTCTTCAACGCTTAAAAGAATCTGCTGAGAAAGCCAAACATGAACTATCATCTTCCACTGAAACCAAAGTTAATTTGCCGTTTATTATAGCCGATGCTTCAGGTCCTAAACATCTCAATATAAAATTAAGCCGATCAAAACTGGAACAATTGGTTGATGATTTAATAGAGAAATGCTTTGAACCAATGAAGGCCGCTCTTATAGATGCTGGGGTTACCACAAGCGATATTAGTAATGTGATTCTTGTTGGTGGTATGACGCGTATGCCAAAAATATCAAAAATCGTGAAGGAGTTTTTCGGCAAATCCCCTCATAAAGGTGTTAATCCTGATGAAGTCGTTGCACTTGGAGCCGCTATTCAAGGTGGTGTACTTACTGGAGATGTCAAAGACGTACTGTTGTTGGATGTTATAACTATATCGCTTGGAATCGAAACATTGGGGGGAGTGACTACGAGACTCATCGAACGTAATTCAACCATACCAACGAAGAAAAGCCTGATTTTTACCACGGTGATTGACAACCAACCGTCTGTCAGCACATATGTACTGCAAGGCGAACGTGAGATGGCGCGTAATAACGAAACCTTAGGCTATTTTGAGTTAGTAGGAATCCCACCCGCTCCCCGTGGAATTCCCTATATTGATGTGACAATCGATATCGATGCCAACAACATCGTTCATGTTTCGGCCAAAGATTTGGGCACTGGAAAAGAGGCAATAATTCAGACGTGCCCTCCTAGCATTTTATTTGAAGAAATGGATCAGTATTCAGATCGACAAACAAATTCTGAAGTGAGCAAATCAAAGGGTTTGGTGGTACATATCGAGGCAAACAAAATCAGATCGGAGTTTTATGAGCTAAAGGATAAAATCGAAACCTTGATTAATCAATGTAAAAATATTCTGGAAGAATATAGCGACATCCTTCCTTCAAAGGATGAAGTGAAAGAAATCATTGGTGATCTGGAAAAAGTAGAGAGACTATTTCACCAAATTGCTAAATGCCCTGTCCATAAATCAGAAAGGCAGAAAACCCAAAATGTTTCAGATGACTATAAATATCAAGACGACCGAAGAGAACCTATTAAGAATAACGTTAAAAATGATAATAAAAAACAACGAGAAGAAGAACTAGCAAATGAGTTGTCTAACAACCAATTAAAAGAACTATCCGAACTAAAAGATAAACATCTAAGTTTGCTAACAGAGTTTGAGAATTTTAAACGAAGAAATACTCAAGAAACACAGACGAAACTCAAGTTTGCCAGTCAACGGTTAGCATTAAACATTATAGAAGTCTTAGATAATATGCAAAGAGCGATTGAACACGCAAAAAAAGAAAAAAACGACACATTGATAGAATTTGTAAAAGTAATTGAAATGTTAGAACAACAGTTCTATGAAGCATTTAAAAAAGAAAATATCAATCGAATCTATCCAAAAGGTAAACAATTTGATCCACATCATCATGAAGCAATTGAAGTTATTGAGACTATTGAAGTCGAACCGGGTCATATTACCGATGTCTTTCAAGCTGGATATATTTATTTTGATAGACTAATACGACCTGCTATCGTGAAAGTAGCAAAAGAAGCTACGGAAGTTTCTAGAAGTCATCAGATCCATTCAGGGAACGGATCTCAATTTTTTGAAAAATCCGGAGCAACGCATCAAAAACCACAAAACTGGAGCGACAATCAAGTCTGTTCTCAATGTCAGACTATAATTCAGTCTTCTTGGGTCGTCTGTCCTGATTGTGGTACGCCAGTAAAGAAGGTATGCTATAATTGCGGAAAACCAGTGCAGCCGGACTGGAATTTCTGTCCTAATTGCACGAAGCCACTAGGCTAGATTTTATAAATAATTACAGGAAAGCTTGACAACCAATTTAATTATAACAGGTAAACCCCCGGCAAGGCCGGGGGACTCACAAAGGTTTGACCGTGTGAGGCGGTAATCCATAAAGTCCTTTTTGGTAAAATTAACATTAAAACTAAGGAGGACCTTATGAAAGAATTTCAGAGTTTATGCCATACAAAGTGGGATTGCAAATACCACATCGTGTTTATACCCAAATACCGGAAAAAGAAGCTGTACGGTAAAATCCGAAAGTATTTGGGAGAGTTTTTCCATGAACTGGCCAAAAACAAAGAATCAAAAGTTGTCGAAGGGCATATTTGCATTGATCATGTCCACATGTGTATTTAGATTCCGCCAAAATATGCAGTTTCCAATGTTATTGGCTATATTAAAGGCAAAAGTGCAATTTCCATTGCCAGAAACCTTATGGGTTTAAAACGAAACTTTACAGGGCAGAGCTTCTGGGCCCGTGGTTATTTGGTTTCTACGGTTGGTCTGGACGAAGAGAAGATCCGGGAATATATCCGGAACCAGGAGAAATTTGACCAAGCCAAGGATCAGCTTTCCATTTTCGACGATCCAGAACAGTAAACACCCCCTTCAGGGGGTTATTGAAAACGCCCCTTTGAGGGGCTCACATAAATAAGCCCCCGGCTCTGCCGGGGGTCACTTAACTCGGAGCCATATACTACGGTCAAAATGGAAGCACAAATCGTCTGGCAATCAATCAATGATTATTCGGCAAACAAGGAAATAGAACATAAGTGGAACTTCAATAAATTGACAGCGACAAATCTTCATTTGATTTATCTTGAAGTAGCTAATGCTAAACGAAAAAACAATAAAAAACAGCTTTACAGGTATCTAAAGAAATTTGCGGAGCTGGCGATTGGTGATCTGAACAAATCAGTATATGCTATTGATTTGACAATACAAACACTTTTTCTTCTGTCATCCTCTGAAAAGCATACTCTGAATTCACTGATTCATAGCATCTTAAATGTGCTTGTACAAGATTTCAAAAATAACGAATTGTATATTGCTATCATTCTTAAACTGTGCACGACAGATCAAAAAAAGGAATTTTGCAAACTTATAGCGGTAAAGAAGGGCGTCCATCAAATTCAATCAAAACAATTAATTTTTCATCTTCTTTTCAATGCCGCTGAGAATTCCATCAAACATAAAAATCTTTCTGGTTTATTTAACAAGGCTAAAGCAAAATATTTAGATGATAGTGCGTGTAGACTTATTATTCTTACTTTACATTATCAAAATCCAGTTTGTTATTCTTTTGATAAAAAAGTCCTTAATCGAATAAGCCAATTTTCAGATTTAGATTCCAGGTGTCATTTTTACCTTGGATTAGTTTTTTTCCGTGAAAAGAATTTTGAAAAATCCTGTTATCACCTCAGTATTAGCTTAAATACTGGTAGTCATGATGATAGGCAATTATACCGTCTCTTTCTGCGCTTTACGAAACTAAATAGAATTGATTTGGCTCAAAGGTGTGTTAGGCAGATATCAAGTTCTCCCAACTGTTGTATCGGGGTAATAAAAGGACTTGTCAAGAAGGCAGATACAATTAACCTAAATCCTTATTTAGAAATGATTCTTGAAGCCAATATGAAATCAGAATATCACCAGACTGAGGCGAAACTGTTTATTATCTCTTCGCTAATTAAGGAATATCTGAGGCTAAATAAAAGCGAAGATGCCATTCAGATTTTTACTGAACATTATGGTCAATTTCCTTTTGATCCCGCTTTGCGAATGAGGATAATAGAAAAATTGATTGAAAACAACAGAAGTGACGAAGTTGAAGTTCAGTTCAAACTCTTGAATAAACAATCATCATACTTTAACAGTCATTTTTACGTGCTGAAAGTAAGGGACGCAATTTCAAAAGGCAACTATAAAGAAGCCGAAACAATTTTTAAGAATGCTCCAGAATCCTGTTTCAATGACGAATACTTTTTGATTGAGATTGGGCTTCATTATTTGCATAAGAGATCTTGGAGATTATTGCAGGAATTGCTAAGCCAGGGTAAATATCGTGAACCTGCTCTGAAGGCTTTACAGATTATTGCAAAGGAAAAAGCAAAAGACTATGAATTCGTGCTTCGATATTTTAATGTTTCTATTGTTCATCAAATTTCAGAACTTCAATATGACTGGACTCACGCTCTCAATAAAGAGTGTCTTTATTCTTGTTTTTTAGCATTTTCTATCAATGGTAGGTGGACACATATTCAAGAAATAGTTAAAGTTTCCGATTTTTCTTTGCAGAATGAAAACGTATTAGCTTTTTTTGATAGCCTTGCTGAGGTGTATTTAACAATTGAAAATGAAAATTGGTATCCAAACCTGAAGAATAAAATATTAAGTCTTCTATCATCATTGTTAGCCTCATCAGAGCGACCGGAACAACTTAGACTTTTAGTCAGACTTTTTCAAGATAGTTCAATAGGCCATAGACAACAAATCATGAACGATCATGATTTTATCGATATGAGTTCCTATTTATTATTTCTGGTAAGTCAGACTCTGGAAAGACATTTAGATGAGAGCATATATAGTAATGAACAAGAACGTACCAATTTTGAAGAGGAATTATCAGCTATCTCTCTTCAAACAGCTGAAGCGTTAATGGAACGATTACAGATAATATAAACACTTCAAAAAGGAGTATATATGGCTGCAATCTATTTAGTACCGCTAATAACTATTGTTTTCTTATTTTATTTCACAGCTATTATTTATTTTAGAGGTCATACCTATTTAGAAATACTAAATAGTTTAAGAAAAGAAAAATCTAAATTCGCAGAAGTGATAAGTAATAATCTAGATACCAGTAATCCTTCAGTTGAGAAAATCAATCAGATTCAACTCAAGGCGTTGGATGGTCTCAAACAGATTCAGGAAGTACTAGAGAGATTTGTTGAAAAAGGATCGTCTTTTCCTTATCAATTATTTTTTAGTTCAAGGAAGAAAATAGTCTCTCGGCTTTCTGGACGAATAAATATTCTATTACCAATAATCACAGCCGGTGATCTATTAAACGTCATTCACAAAGAAGAAAAACTTGAAGAGTTAAACTCAATTAGGCCACTAAACTTGATCTTTTTAATATTGGTAATCTCCCCCTTATTCCTTTGGTCAGGATCGATTGCAAGCACTAAATTAGTTGGAGAATATACAGTAAAGAATCTTTCTTTGGTTGTCTCCCTAATCTGGTTGAGTGTTCTTTATATGAGACATGCCAAAGTTGAATCAATATTGTTAGATATAAAAACGCAATGTGATGAAATTGCTCTTGTCAGTGCTATGCCCTTCAAAGAAAAAGCTCAACTGGAACGTTTTTACGAATTGGCGGAATCCTTGGATATATCGAGTAAGAATTTCAACAAGACTGTTATTTCTTTAAATGATGCAATAATAAAAACGCCAGAGCAGATGGCAGAAATGATGTCTGCCCGACTTAGTGAAAAAATTTCTCTGACGGAATCTTTACAGAGCTTGAAATTGACTAGCGACGAATTGATGGGAACAATTTCTTCTCATGCTCAGGTTGTAAGAGACATACCTAATCTGCTTTCGGACTCTGTAACTAAAGAAGTCACTCAAGGATTAAAACCGGTTGGCGACTCAATCGAAACATTAAGGGCAAGTTTAAGCAATAGCTACTCCAATATGTCACAAGCCCTTGAAAATACGACTGTGCAATTGATGGGGTTAGTGAAAAACCTTACTGATACGGAAGTACTGGAAAAGCTAATTGAAAAATTGTCAAATTCCTCCAAAGGTATCTTTGATGTTGGTCGAGCCCTAAATCAATATTTCAATGACACCAAACAGGCAGGAGTAGTACTACAGGAAATATCCAATTGTATTCAGGAAACTCAACACAACATTGCAGAACAATTAGCTGACTTGTCACGCCTCAATCAAATGAGGGGATTAGATGAAACACTTTTCCGCCAAGAGATACAGGGTTTGTTCAGCAGTAATCTAACTAAAATCGAAAATGAACACAGGAATTTTAGTACCATCGTTGACAGATTTGCACAGCAGGTAGAGAAAGATGCGGATGTGAGATTAACTCTTCGAGAGCAGATTCCTAATATTTTGGGAAAGTTAAACCATACGACAGAAACCTTAAGTGAGCTTGTTGAAAAATCAAAAATCATCCCGGAACAATATAAATCGATCATTCAGAATATTCAAAAACAGGCAGAAGAAAACCAAACAGAGCTCTATAAGACGTTTCGAAAAAACTTAGATCGTTTCAATGAAGAGCAAAGAAAACAACAGCAGACTATTATTTCTAATTTTGGGACATTGCAAAAAAGTATAAACGATTCAATTGATCTCTCAGTGAAAAACAGTAATGAACAACTTACTAAGCAAAATAACTTTCTGGAACACTATCTAACACATTTAGCGTCGATAAGTCAGAAACATCAGAACGAGATAGACTCGCATCTAAAAGAAATGAACAAAGTATTTAGTCAAGCAGAAAAACAAAGTTTGCAATGGGCAAATATACAAGAAAAAATGATGCATTCGATGGCAGAAATGAATGAAAAATCGCTTCAAAAAATGGTTTCCGAATTGCAACAAGGATTTAATCGATTTCAAGATCTGGAGAAAAGACAATCTGACAAACTAGCAAAATTGCATGTGGATAGTCACAATCAAATAAATCAACTTGTATCAAATTCATCGGGCTATATTAAGCAGTTTAATGAGCTGCTTGAACGAGCAGATGATACTTTTAAGTCCTTAAAGGGATCCAATTTTTTTGCTTTGATCAACACACTGGTTTTTGCCAGTGCTCTTGGGCTAATCATTTACAAGATGTTTTTTAGAGGATGAATACAGCAACTATAAAGGATGCAAAAAAAATAATAAGGCCTCCATCGCAGCAAAAAACTGTAATCGTGAAAAGCCCTTTATGTTCTCAAGGTCTGGAACTGGTTCAAGAGTTTATAAAGCATTGCAAGGCGGGTGATAAACAGGCTCAAAATAATCTGGATTCGGTTCGAGAAATGCTACAAACAAATACTCAAAGACCTGACTTTTGGCGTCGCCTACTGCTTATTGTTATGTCTTCCAACTTTGCGGATCTTAAAGATAAGGTTATCAGGGAATATATAAATCTGATCCAGCAAGATGAAGCCAACAGAAGCATCAACGACCTGTTGTCCTTTTGCATGGATGATTACCACGATTTTGAACATATTAGGTCTATTTTAATTGATATTCTGTATACAGAATTAAAAACCAGATCAGATTTATGGACGGGAGAAACTATTAAATTCATGTTGAATATGAAACGGATATTTGAAGTTTCATATTCAGAACAATTTACTAGTGGCGCTGTAAATTGCCTGTTCAGTGTTTTGGATAACAAAGAAAACCATTCTTCAAGAATCTTAAGCAATACTGTTCTTGATTGGTTCAGAACTTCATTGCGAGAAGGGACATCCCCTTCCGTTACTGAGCGTGCTATAAAAAAAGGCTTGTCAAGACGATCATTTAATTCTGTAAAAATCGAGTTTATTGAAAGTATCTATGACCGCTTGGATGTTGAATCAAATCCTGAAAAGCTTTTGGATACTTTTGCTACTTTGAAAAAATGGTATAAGAACTTTCACTATGAAAATACTGACAATCACATCTCACTGAAAAATGAACTTGAGGAGATTGGAAGAGGTCGCCTGGAATTCAACAGTACAGTCCGCGATACAACCAAACGAATCCTCAACGCTAACTACAGGGTTCTGCAACGTATTCTGGAAATCATTGATTTCTGGTCAGGCAATAAAACAATCTGTGAATCTGCTTTTCAATTACTTCTCCTTCTACCTGCCGCTCGAAGAGTTTTGACAGAAAAGCATACCAATTGGAGACTATCAGTCCTTTTACGGTTCGCTGATGAAAGTAGAGAATATTTATTTAATGGAGCACTAGATTTTTTTGCAACCTTTGTCTCGGGAATGACTCGTAATATAGAGGAAAAATATGAAGAAGCAGGTGAAGCAAATGGAAGGAAATACCACCAACGTCTTACTTTAGTAAATAAATGGGCTCAACTGGATTATGATGTTAGAATAATTGATACACTGAATAAGCTGATGAGCGATTCGGAACTTGAATTAAGCCGAAGGAAATCTGCACTTCATTGCCTTACAAGAATTAATCCCCATAATCTCTATTCCCTTTTTAACGAATTTTCGTTGTCTCATCCGACAAATGACCCATTGGTTCCTCATATACTTGACGTGATAATAAAGCTGAAAGCTTGGGATTGTTGGTCCTTCTGCAATCGATATTTTGTTGTTTATGACCTTGATAATCGTTGTCCTTTTCTCGATCAGCTGATGCAGGCTGCTATAGCTACTGGCAATGCCTTGATGATTGATATATTTGTTTCATATGCGTTTGACTTTCCTGATAAAACAATTCGCAATCAAGCACGTGAAGGGTTAGAAAAGGTGGGATACGGTAACTTTTATCATCGGGAAAAGATAAATCGAGCAATTAGAAAACTTTATCCAGAACATACGAAAGCTTTTAATAAGTATCAAACTGCTTTTCAAGAATCAAATTCAAAACAGAGCAAACGGTTTAATACCCAAATTAACCTACAGAAAACTCGTATGGTTATTGAGAAAGAATATTTGGATTTGAAAATGCAGGTAACTAGTTTTCAGACCTTTTCCACTGGGAAGTTCATAGTATTATCCATAATTGATAAAAAGCTCAAGGAACTTACAGAAAAAATCGATCACCTGACTCAAAGAAAAAACGAGCTGGAAATCCAGAAAGATATCCTGATCCGAAAAAGAGACGACCTGACTGCTGAGTGGGAATCGTGCGCCAAAGAAATTGAGCGCAAACAAAAGAAAACCAGAGATATCCAAAAACGCCTGGAAAAATTACAGAGTGAACGACATCAACTGAAAAATCAGTTGAGTAGATTAACAGCAGACCTTCACCAAGCTGAAAATAATGCTCAGCAGGTAAAACATCAGCAGCAAAACCTGATATCCAGATTGAAGAGCGAATACAATGAACTAGAGCATCAAATTAGAGAATATCAGCATCGCATCGAGGTCATGGGAAATAGCTATTACTCAACCCAATCAGAAGTCTCTAGTATTTCAATGCAAATTGGCAATATGACTGATGACATTAACTACCTCCATCGAGAAATAGATTACAGGGCATCAGATGATCCAGGCTTAAGTAGTCTCCAACAAGAAATCCGGCAGAAGGAACATTCACGTAGAAACCTGCAGAGCGACCTACAACGGTTAAACTCTCAACTTAACAAAATTCAACTCGACATAAACAATCTGAAAAGCCAAGAAAATCAGGCTGAAAACCGCAGAACTGAGATCTTACGTAATTTACGATCTGCCGAGGAAGCCATAGATTCTGCGGAACAAAAGGTAGAGTTGGCATATAACAATGAAACCAACTGTCAGCAGAGGATTGCTGAAAACCGTTCAAATACTCAATATGAGGAACAGAATCTAGCATCAACCAATAGTGAAATACAATCGCTCCAAATTCATAACAATGAACTCCAAAATAGAATAGTAGAATTAAAAAACAGGGAACAAGAGCTTGTAGCAGAACTGCTCCCGGTAATTCATGATTTGAATCAGGCAAAAAAAGAATATGAAAAAATAAACCGACAAAAAGAATCGGAAGAACAAATTATTAATAAAGAAAACAGGAAAGCGGAAATACTAAGAGATACTATTACAAATAGCCTTAGGGAATCAAATACTCAATGGCAGGGATTAAGTGGAGAAATTACAGGGCTGCAAAACGAATTGTATGAACTTTTCAAAACAATCGAGTATTGGGATGGCAAGGTTTCAGATCTATCCCAACAAATTGAAGATAACAAGCGAACTTACCAGCGAATGGATGAGAAATGCCAACAGGCATTATTAGCTATTGATCGTGAGGCTCAAACAAAACAGCTTCTGGCTAGATTGAATTTCGATCTGGACCAGATGAATAAACTTGAATACTGCCGTTGGATGTGCAAAGCAATAGACAGGTTTGGAGCTTTTCAAACAAGTGGAGAAACGTTATGAGCAATCATACTCGTACTAATGTAGTGTTAGATGAATCATTGCAATGGAAAAGGCAATGTTTGCAGGAATCCCAGGTGGTTTTAAAACGGTGTGAAGGGATGAAAAGAGATTTGGACAATACTCATCAGAAGATGGCTTCAATCCAGACTGCTATTGCCAGTCTTCCAAGGTATTTTGAAGGTATTGCTGAATTACCTGAGCTTTTAAAGGGGGCACAGAATACAATTGAGGTTTTTGATCAAAACCTTCAGCGAATGACTAAATTAGGAGAAATGGTACATGAAAAGAGTAGTGAATGCCTAGAATTTGCAAAAATGGAATCGGAAGAATTATTCAAACGCCTTGCTATTTCTGCTGCACAACTGAATGATCTAAATCGATCAGTAAATGAAGGGATTCAAAAAACAAAAGAAATCGGGACAGCTATTGAAGGATACTTCAATAAAGCGGAACAAGTAATTAGTAAGCTGAAAAGAGTAAAAGAAAATGGGAGGAAAATTGATGAAAAAACCAATCGTTCCTGGGATGAATTGCAGATTTCATTATCAATCTTTAATGAAGCAAAAAAAAGCTGGGGTGATGTTTTTTCTTCAGTCAGCAAGGATCATAAAAAGCTTTCTGAAAGTATCGCTAGCATCGATTTTATCTCAGATGCTTTAAAAGATATACAAAACTCAAACTTTGCAATAATCCAGAGCATGTTGGGAGATAATTATAATCTTGTCAGCTATCAACGTTCTGATATGAATATCGAAGCTTTTCTTAGGGATGCCGAGGATAGAATGATTGCCATAAATATCAGCCCTGAAAGGCATATAGAAGAGGGTATTCTAATGGAACTTGATTTAAGCGATTTTGATGAGGAAGGAGAGCATGATCACTGTGATTTTGAGTTGAATAATGTCCTTGATACTTTAACCGAACTCGGAATTCTTAGAAAAACTAGAACAGAACATCCCCATCGAAAAAGTTTTGGAGAATTGAATATAAAGACAAAAGACAAAAAGAAGTCTATGGCAAAACAAAGAGAACAACGAATACAAGTTACCTAACATGGAAAATATAGATTCATTACTAGCGAATTTCGAATCAGCCGTTTCGAGACTGGATCGTCAATGTCGTTATTATTCTGAACAAGGGGAACAAAACCGTCAAAAAGCGGAGGAAGATCTAACCTATTCCCATCAAATGCTTTCTGATAATTTCATCAGATGCAAGTTAGTAATAAGAGATCTGAACGAACTGAAATTAGCGACAGAGCAAGGGCTTAAAGAAACTAGATTAATTGGAAGTGAATTACTAGACCTTTTTGAAAATGTTGCCCGGATTCTAAAATCTATTGAAAAGGAAAAAGAACTTGGTGTCGTAATTGAGAGAAAATTGTCTGAAACCTGGAGTGATAATCAGATAAGAATAAAAACATATAACCACTCTCTTAATCGATGGGATTCTGTTCATAAGAAGGTAAATGCCCAGCACGTCTCAATTGAGGAAAGTATCCATCGTATGGAGATTCAATTTGACAAGATAGATGAAGCCCAAAGATCGACTTATGCCATGCTGAATAAGTTTCAAAAGAATGGTTTTTATTCGGTTAAAACTGTCAGAAGTAATATGCAAATTGAATCATTTCTGGCCAATTCAGACGAAAAAATTGCCAAACTAAGATTACGTCGCTCTGAAGAAGAAAAAGAACTGCAAAAGATGATATTGGAAATCGATTTGATAGAAATGGAAGGAACAGAACTTCTCGATTGGGAAAATAGTATCAAAACCGCAGTAAGCGAAACTAAACAGAATCGACAAAAAGAAAGAAGGTTAAAGTCTCAAATCTCAAATTCTTCTGAAAAATATATAGACAGGCAATAAAAAGGACAAGGAATGAAATACCCAAGATGTGAAAGCTGCGGACAGATGCTATTGCCTGAGAATTTATATAATCAAAATGGTATTGATCACTGTAAGTGCGGATATCCAGTGCCTAAAGACGCTTTTAAATCTATTGGGAGCGAACCAGTGAATGACGAATCTAGTTCAGGTAACGGAGCAACTATTCAGGATTCTGTAATAAAAAATGAAGGAAAATTCATTGGACGTGATAATATAAACAAAACCAAATCAAATTCAAGTGATAGAGTAAATTCAGGTGATGGAGCAACATTTCAGGACACAGTAGCAAAAATTGGCGGTGATTTTATTGGACGAGATAATATTCACATTAAGGATAATATCAATGTTACCCTTAATATCGGAGATATTTATGTAACTGGAAATACATCTGGAGCGTCTATTAGTACAAAGTTTAAATCAAGAAAAAAACTTGGTGACTCGGAACTTGAGTCCGATTCTTCAGAAAGAATCTTTCTTAAACTGAAATCAGATTTTGAAAATCCGGAATTACTATATGAGGGATCTAAGTCTTTTATTATTAAAGCAACAGAAAAAAAAGCAAGTAGGCTTGTTGTTCTAAAAATAAGTAAGAAAAGGATGAGGGATCTGGATGAATATTTTATTAATGCTTGGAAAGATTCAATAGAAAGAATCAATCAATCTCCCTATATTGTCAGGATTTTTAGACTTATTGGCAACATTGTGGTTTTGGAGTACATGGAAAAAGGCTCACTGCAGAACAATATTCCAAACGACGGATATGAGGATTTATCTGAAGCCTTTCAAATAATGAAAGAATGTGCACTTGGAGTCCAAGAAATACATAAACTGGGCGTTGTACATTTAGATATTAAGCCATCAAATATTCTTCTGAATTCAAAAGGTGAAGCAAAATTAGCCGATTTTGGAATATCCAGGGAGATTATGCTCGAAAATAATGTCGATATTTTCAAATATCTTAATATTGATATACTCCCAGACGATGAAGAAACAAAGCGTTCTTTCGATATCTATAGACTTGGACTCTCTTTTGTATCATTAATGACAGGAAATTTATCACCAAATTCAGTCACTTGGGAGGAAATAAAAAGCAAGTTAATAGATAGAGCAATTTCTGAGACAGTTGTCGCACTCATTCAGAGGATGATTAGCAAAGAATCTCAAACACGTCCGAAAATAGAAGATGTTGTTTCTATTTTAAATAGTCAGTTAAATTTAATTTCACCTAGTACCGTTAAAAAACCGAAATTAGATAAGGATTATGATGAATCAGGAGTTGTCTTCCAGAGTTTTGTCGATATAAGAATAAGTGAATGGAATGATTTAAAACCTCAGTTAACCTCTTTGCCAAATTGGTCACAAAATCTTATTACGCAAATCAATAATGATTTCTCAAGTGAAATCCATAATTGGGCTTCCAGATACCTTACTCAGGATGGACACATTCCCAATTGGCTAAAAGAAAACAATTCCAAAGGATCTTGGATCACTAACTTCTTTAAAACAGCAGACAGGCAACTATGTTATGAATGGATTATATCTGGTCTTCTGAATGATGATCCGGAATGGTTTGTGGAATTGATCTTAAGCAGAAACGCTGATATTGCTCGTGTGTTTCTACTACATGGAAACATCAATGATTATTTTTTTGATCCCGAAAGGGGCTATGTATTAATGAAAGATTTTTTTCAAAGGGAGTTTAACAACAAAGCCTGTTTTTACAGCTTGTCACAAGGTATTAAAGGAAAAAAAGCAATTGAGGAAAACGAAAATAGTGAAGAAATATCTGCATCACACGATGAACTTTGGATTCAAGTCAAAAAGGATTTTGAATGTCTTGATAAGGAATTCAGATCCAATTCTAACTATATTCTTATTATTAACTACATTGACAAACTTTTTCCACAAAATATCGCAGACCTTGAACGAGAATTCTTAGTAGAGATGATTCTGAGATGGGCTGTTGATACAGATATTCCGACAGGTAATTCGGTTATTCTAACAACGACTAATTATGAAGGGTTGCATCCTGATTTAAAATCTAGAATTAACAAAATCCATTCAATTGAGGTTAAACGGCCTGAAATAAAATCAAGATTGAAATATTTATTAGCTAAATCATTCTCAACACAAGGTAATGCTAGAGGAGCTGGAAGGACTAGAAATTTCGTTGGTAGGATTCGGTTTAGCACTAGTTTTGGTCAATCTAATATCCAAGGTCTCAGGTCTTTTGCACATATGACTGCTGGACTTAATTGCATGGGAATAGAAGACATGATTCTTCGAGCTATTAGAGAAAATGGAGGTTTAATTGAATCATCGCAAGTTTCACGTCATAAACGGAATTTAATTTCAGGTGAAAGCGCAGGTCTTCTAGAAATCATTGAGCCAAGGTATAGTTTCAAAGATGTTGGTGGTCTAGAAAAAATACTGGTACGTCTAAAAGAAATTTGTAGTGTGTTGAGAAGTTCGGATCCAAAATTAACATCAATTATCCCAATGGGTATTCTTTTTCTCGGACCTCCCGGCACTGGTAAAACTCTTGTAGCTGAATCTTTAGCTGGAGAATCAGGATTGACGTTTGTGAAATTAGGTAACTTCCGAGATATGTATGTTGGTCAATCAGAGAAGAATATGTCACTTGCATTACAACTCTTGAAATCACTTTCACCTGTCGTAGTTTTTATTGATGAAATAGACCAGGCAATAATGCAAAGGGAAGAAGGTTCAGAGTCCGGACCTGAAAAGCGAATATTTGCAAAACTTTTGGAGTTTATGAGTGATACTGCATTAAGAGGGCAAGTTCTTTGGATTGGAGCCAGTAATATACCTAGCAAATTAGATGATGCCTTAAAAAGAGCTGGTCGATTTGATTTGAAGCTACCTTTCTTTCTTCCAGAGCAGAAAGAAAGAGAAAACATACTTAAAATTAAACTGAATTCACAATCACTAAATTTCCCAGTAAAAGTAAGTGATCAAGAATTACATGAAATTGGGAGAGAAACAGAGGGTTATTCTGGAGCTGAGTTGCAGGTTTTAATCAGTGAAGCCGTGAGGTTTGCTGTTGGTGAAAATCGCCAACAGGAAGTAGATAAGATCCAGCTGACAAAATCTCACTTTGAAAAGGCTATTCAGAATTATGACCCAAGCGAATCAATTAAAAAATATAAAAAAATACAAACCGATATTATTAAAGATATACCATTCAAGGATTTATTGTAACAGAGTATTTAAAATAAAATAGTAGCATACACTATTGACATAACTCACAAAACAAATATTGAAGACTGTATTGGTAAATAATGACACTTCTTAATATTGGAGAAATTTTAACACGATCAAAAGCTAATGGACCTGGTATAAGATCTGTTGTCTGGGTACAAGGTTGTTCGATTCAATGTAAGGGGTGTACTAATTTAAAGTTGTGGAGTAATGAAATAAGTTATCTCATCGATCCAATTGAGTTGATTCATAAACTCAAAATGAAAGCTAAAGATATTGAAGGAATTACTCTAACTGGAGGTGAACCCTTTGATCAAAGCGAGGGATGCTCAGTTTTATTACAGGGGGCAAAATATAATGGCCTTTCTACTGTTTTATATACTGGATACACATACAGACTATTACAGGGCTCCCAGGATTGGAATGTACATAAAATGCTTTCAAATACAGATATTCTGATTGACGGTCCTTTTCAGCAATCGAAAGCTAAGGATAAATGCATACGTTGGACTGGATCTTCAAATCAAAAAGTAAATTTTTTGACTGAGCGATATAATAGAAGAATTCTTTTTGATGAGATTTCTCCGAATGAAGAAATACACTTTGACTCTATTAACCAAACATTAGTTCACACGGGTATTAGGAAGACACAGATTGATAATAATTATAATCAGATAAACAATCAATGGAAGAGAAAAAACAAATAATATCAATTTTATTTGCTGATATTAAAGGCTTTTCAGAAATCAAAAATGATAAGTTATATTCAATACTGAATAGCCAAATAAACAATTTACTGGATGTTATTCTAACCAAACAAAATTGTTTTTTCAAAAATACTTGGGGAGATGCTTTTTTTATATGTAGTCATGATCCAATAGATTTGGTAGAGATAGCCTTCAGTTTGCGTGACTTTTTTAGGAATACCAATTGGATAGCTAAAGGCTTTCCTAAAATGCTTACAATTCGAATTGCTGTTCATACAGAAAAAGTAATTGTTAAGTATGAAAAAGGGGAAATAAAAAACGTCATAGGAACCAATGTGAATTCAGCTGCGCGAATTGAACCAATGGTTAGTCCAAATGATATCTGGGCTTCTAACATTTTTCGCCAACTTGCAATTGATGAAGTTTCAAACTTTGAATTTGTTGATCTTGGGATTAGAGACTTAGCAAAAGAATATGGCAAAATGCATTTATTTAAAGTAATAAGGGATTATGAGCAAAAAGAATCAAACGAAACAAACACAGAACATATAAAAGAAATTAATATTCCAATACCAAAAATCAAAAAAAAAGCCACTGATAAAGAAAAAATGGATTTTGTTAAGAAATCATTTTTAGTTATTTCAAATTATTTTGAACAAGCTTTACGGGAAATTGAAAAAAAGGATAAAGAAATTGAAAGCGAATATACGAAAAAAAGCCAATACGACATTGAAGCAAATATCTATATCCATGGGAATAACAAAGCCCACTGTAAATTATTTTTAGACCAGGATTTTAGTGGGGCAATAAAGTCGATCAAATTCGCTCATGGTCGATATATTACAGATAATTCGGCAAATGAAATTATTCAAGTCGAGGATGATGGATATAATCTGTTATTAAGACCAATTGGAATGCTATTCTCACACAAAACTCCTGACCAAACAAAGGATGCCGTAGAAATTGCGGAATACTTATGGATTGCATTTACAAATATTATATCTCAATAGTTTATAATAATAGATACAATTCATTTATGTAGTTGATACTTTAACACGGCGATTTTGCAGTGATTTTTAGTTTGAAAAAATACTGACTAAATAACAGCAGGTTATGACCGTTTTCTGACTTGCTGTTTCCCTCGAAAAGACATTTAATAAACATTTTCAAACCCTACCTCCCAGCAAACCCTCTATAAATAGGGGCTGACATGGATTAACCTTGGGTTTCCGGAACCTAAGATCCAAGTTCGAGTCTTGGTGGGGCTACCAGTAATATCAGTAACTTACAAGACCGATTTCCGAATTACCCCCCTTTTTTCAATCAACATCAATCGACATTTTCATTGGGTTTGCGGGTTACAGCTTTCCGTGAATTAACATTATAACAACATCCAATTGCTCCGTTTTCTTTGTCAGGCTCGATGCTTTGATGCCGATTTCTATAGATATTATGAACATCACCCTCCAGTGATCCTGAGGATGGGATTTGATACGGAAAAGGAAAAAGCAGCGACAACTCCACCAAAAAATCCACTATTCCTTCCCGATCATCTGCATTGTTTGCTGTAACTGTATCGAATCATAGTTATTTTATTGTTCGAATAGAATTTTGTCTGAAGATTAGTGTGTCCCTGAAGTTAACGGAAGTGCGTTTAATATCGCTACAAACTGGACAAACTGGTCTTTTTCGGGCTGGGATTTGGGCTGATTTTTTCTTAAAAATCAGCACTCCCATAATCTCTTCTCAACTTCTAATCAGCAGAGTATCAGAGCAATTAGTATCTTGATTGCTTTCGCCGATTGTGTTAGTTGGATGGAAAACAAAATATTGCTGTAAAGATTTCAGGAGCGAACAGCGCTAGGAGACACAATGAAAAGAATGAAATTTTTATCACTGATTATTGTTGTTGGATGAACGATTGTTAGGGTTGGAGCAACAAGAGATGAAATTTTTGCTGCCATTCAGCGGATGTATGGAAGTCATGAGATGGACCTGCAATGGGACCTGAAGCTGTTGGAAGGTATAGTGACTACTAATTGAGGGTGACCATTTTCATTCATTCCCGGTTTGAAAACAGCCGGAATAAATATCAAATCTACTAAAAGGGGGAGTTGTTATGTTTTTGGGACATTTCGGAGTCAGTATGGCGCTTAAGGGGACTGAAAAAAATGCGTCTCTCGGTGTGTTGTTTCTGGGGGTTCAGTTTGTTGACTTTGTATCACCGATACTGGGTTTGATGGGTATTGAAAAAGTGAATATTGTACCGAACTTTACTGCCTCGACTCATCTGGAGATGGTGTACTACCCCTATTCCCACAGCCTGGTAGCTGCTTTTTTTTGGGCTCTGGGGGCTTACCTTGTATTCCGGTATCTGCTCCCTTCCAATACAGGAAATCCGCATCGAGTAGCTCTGGTAGTGGCAATTGCTGTGGCATCTCACTGGTTTGTCGATCTGTTGGTTCACACCCCGGATTTGCCCTTGTTTACGGATAGCTCCACCAAGGTTGGATTTGGGCTATGGAACTATCAACATGCCTCTTATCTGGCTGAGGTTCTGTTCCTGGCATTGGGGCTGCTGATATACCTGAAGTCAACTCAAGGTTCAACCAGAGTGGGTAAGTACGGGATGATCATCTTTGTTGGGATTCTGGTCATAATGAGTATTTATTTCATCTATGGCCCTCCGCCGGTTCATAGTATTGAGGTGATGGGCATTTCATTGATGATTACATATCTGATTATCTCAATGGTGGCATTCCGGCTGGATAAGAAAAGAAATTAGGTCGCAAAATGAGTCTTTTATCAATCCCTGCTTCAGATGAAGTGGAGATCAACACGGAAAATTTTAATCTCAGAGGACCTATGGAAGAGATTACCGCAAAAAGTCAGATGGCAAAAATTCGTGGTTTTGAAAAAGGATTTATGGCAACCATCCTGATCAGCCAGGGAGATAAATTGGGAATACTTGAAGCTATCAATGAAGCTGAAAACGGTATAACAGTTCCAAACCTGGCCTCAAGCTTAGGTATTCATGAACCCTATCTGAAAATCTGGTGCCAGACCGCATATCATTTTCAGATACTGGACTGTGACGATGAAGGAAGGTTTAAGTTTCAGCCCTATTTGAACGAAATTCTGGGTGATAAAAACAATTTTAAGAATTATCTGGCAAACTTTGATATGAGTACTTGGGTTGGAGAAAATTACAAAGTAGGTATTGAGTACTTTCGCAGTGGGAAGGTGATGGAAGCCTATAATGATCCAGAAAGCTCTCAGCTTGCCTATGCAACAACCAAAAACATTCATCTTGCTTTCCTTTTTATGGTTTTCCCTAAAAATGATCATCTCAAGCAACTGCTGGATAAAGGGGTAAAGTTATTGGATATTGGCTGTGGAAATGGAAATTTGATAACACAATTGGCTCAAGCATTCGGAAATAGTACTTTTGCAGGTGTTAATCCTGATACATTTGGCATTAAGGAGGCGAAAAAACAGATATCACAAATGGGATTGGAAGAAAGGGTATCAGTCAATAATATTGGAGGTGAAGCGATCGATTATGTTGACGAATTTGACCTGGCAAGTATGGTCGTAACACTCCACGAAATTCCACCGGAAGTCCGCCCAGAAGTGGTTGAAAAGGCTTATCAAGCCTTGAAACCGGGAGGAACTCTGATGATTCTTGATTTTCCATATCCGAGTCGTTTGGAAGATTTTCGAAATCCACTTTTTGATATGGGTATCTTCGATCAGTTCTATGAAACAGTCATTGGTACTGTTCACCTGACCACAGATGAACAGACAGAATTGCTGAGAGGTGTCGGCTTCAAAAACATTCAAAGGCAGGCTATTGGAAAAGGAATGTTTGAATTTGTGACAGCAACCAAATGATTTGAAACCACCCTTCGGAGAATTAAAATGAGTACAGAAATTTTCCCGATTCATGTGGGTTTTGACTGCTGTTATGTCATCCGTGACAAAGGGGTGATCATGATTGACGGCGGTGCAACAGGTAAAGTGGCTGATTTCAGCAAAGGAATGGAGAAGATCTCCATAGATCCTAAAGAAGTTCAATTAATCATCATTACACATGGACATTGGGATCATATCGGGGCCGTCAAGGAGGTTCAGGAGATTACCGGAGCCAAGATTGCCATGCATCAAAAAGAAAAAGGCTGGCTGGAAGAAGGCGTCGCACCACTACCACCAGGCATTAACTTATGGGGAAAAATGTTCGCCGGAATGATGAACCTGTTTCCTTCTCTGATTCAAGTGCCTGCGACCAGTGTTGATATTGTTTTAGATGATAAAGAGTTTTCTTTGGAAGAGTACGGAATTGCGGGTAAAGTCATCCCAACGCCGGGGCATTCTCATGGATCTGTCAGTGTCCTGCTCGATTCTGGGCAGAGTTTCGTTGGGGATCTGGCCATGAACAAATTTCCACTGCGGATTGGCCCGGGTCTACCCATCTTTGCTGATGATCTTTCAGTAGTGAAAAAGAGTTGGAAAAAACTTTTGGATCAAGGAGTAAAAAACGTGTACCCCGCTCATGGGGAGAATTTTTCAGCTGAAGTAATGAGGAAAGCGATTTCATAAAGCTCACTTTTTGTATTCCATCCCAATATAATCTCCAAAGAAATGAAGCACAAACGTCTTGATCGATTTGTGCTTTTTTCAACCAACATCAATCGACATTTTACTGGGTTTGCTGGTGATAGGTTGCCACTCAATTGACATTTTAACGACATTGAGTGCTGGTTTAGCCCCGTCCGAAAAAGCCTTTACCTTAAATCTTTTCACAGTTTCCATTTCCGAAAGATCGGTTTATTACGCCGGCTATTCTTAAGATCTTCCTTGTTTTCCCGATTGGAGGTATGAAATTCCATTTTACTGGGATATTTAAACGATTTTGAATAGATACTCCCAACCCCTTTATTGATAAGGGATAAATGGATGGTGGAGCAAAAGAATAGCTGCGATGGTCTAAATGTCAGCTACTGTCGCTGATCACCTTGAATTTGTTTGCAGATAAGAGTAAGTTGCTGTGAGAACATGCTGTTAATAGGGATTCTGAAAATTATGCTGAGAGGATGCTATGGCAACAGATTTTCATGATAAGTGTTTTGACGGCTCAACTCTAACAAAGCTAGATCTATTCAAAAAATATCTGAATGAATGGCTTCCAGTATTTATAAAGGGTGTTGAGAAAAAACCGGCAAACGCTTATTATTCCTTGCTTTAAACGGAAGAACCTCTATAATGGTATTATGATACCCATAAATATCATATAATTAACAC
>Ga0180009_10002373_pt1 | contig 22186 bp, 20 predicted proteins | sample OS_PC_MetaG_FD_123537 | JGI IMG/M metagenome (GOLD analysis project Ga0180009, IMG submission 123537) | Groundwater microbial communities from the Aspo Hard Rock Laboratory (HRL) deep subsurface site, Sweden - OS_PC_MetaG | ecosystem: Environmental > Aquatic > Deep subsurface > Groundwater...
GGGACTGGTGGCGGTGTTCTTTCCCCCGGCAGGCGTGGATATGCAACTCGTCACCATCCTGATCACCGCCCTGATCGGCGCCGCATTCGGTGCCTGGGTCGCCAGCATGGTCGCCAGTTCGATTCCCAACTCGCGCCTCAAAACCTTTGAATCGGCCATCGCCGCCGGACACATTCTGATGATGGTGGATGTGCCCTCCGGACGCGTCGATGAGATCAAGAAGCTGATTGCATCGCATCACCCCGAAGCCATGGGGTCAGGTGTCGAGCCCACGATTCCGGCTTTCCCGTAATTCGCGTGTCTCCACGCAGCCGGGCATCTGCCCGGTTTTTTTATGCGCTCACAAAATAGGCTGCACCCACCCTGAAGCCCAATATTAAAACCACTCCACGCGCCGCCATACCGATTGCTACCGTAAGCCGGCTCGGTGACTGGGTCAAGGCAAGGTACACTTTCCTTCCATCATGTCAGCCCACATACTTTTGGTCGAAGACGACCTGCCCATCGCCGAAAATGTCGTCATGGGCCTGGAACGCGAAGGGTTTACCTGCACGCACGTCATGCTGGGGTCAACATGCCTCGACACACTCAATTCAACCCCAATTGATCTGGCCATACTGGACGTGGGCTTGCCTGATACCAATGGGTTTGAATTGTGCAAAAGCATCCGCCGCACCTCGAACCTGCCGATCATTTTCCTGACTGCGCGCTCCGATGAAGTCGATCGTGTGGTGGGTCTGGAAATCGGCGCGGACGACTATATCCTCAAGCCATTCAGCCCGCGTGAGCTGGTCGCCCGGGTCAAAACCATTCTGCGCCGCAGCCAGCCCGAACTGCGGCAGCCGCCCCACGCCCCCGGCAGCTTCCAGATTGACGAAGCCCGCGCCTGCATTTTATTTTCAGGCACCCCGCTCGACCTTACGCGCGCCGAGTTCTATTTGCTTCGCGCCTTGGTTCTGGCCCCGCAGAAAGTATTCAGCCGCCAAGCGCTGATGGACGCAGCCGGGCTCGCCGATGCAAGTCTGGAACGCGTCATTGATACGCATATCAAATCGCTGCGCGCCAAACTCGCCCCTCTCACGCCCGGACACGACCTGATACGCACCCATCGCGGATTCGGCTATAGCCTGAACCCGCCCGCCTCGTGAACTTTTTCATTCGATTTCTGGTGGGCTATGCCATTGTCACGGCGGTGGCAGTGCTCTTCGCCATGAAACTGTTTTCCGACCAGTTTGTTCCGGGCGTTCGCCAATCGGTCGAAGACATGGTGTTGCAAACCGCCAATCTTCTGGCCGAAGTGGCCGCCAGGGAAATGCAAACCACACCTAACCAAACCACCGAAATCGAAGCGCTGTTTCAGTCCTACCAACAACGCCGGTTCGACGCACGCATTTATAACGTGCAAAAAAACGACCCCGATCTGCGCATCTACGTCACCGACCAAGTGGGCCGCGTCTTATTCGACAGTCGCGGCGAAGCCGTGGGGCAGGACTTTTCCCGCTGGCGCGATGTCAGCCTCACCCTGCGAGGCCAATATGGGGCGCGCACCAGTCGCGACAATCCCTACGACGACACCAGCTCGATCATGTATGTCGCCGCGCCGATACGCATCAACGGCCAGATTGTCGGCGTGCTGTCAGTCGGCAAACCCTCCCGCTCATTCCAAACCTTTATTGACCTCGGTCAACGTGAAGTCAACAAGGCCGCGCTGGGCCTGTTTGCCGTGGCCATGCTCCTGGCGTTGGCCTTTTCCTACTGGATGACCCGTGATTTACGACGGCTGGTTGTGTATGCAAACGAAGCCGCAGAAGGCAAACGCCGCACCATTCCCATCGAAGGCCGCAGCGAATTGAAACGCCTGGCCCAGGCGCTGGAACACCTGCGCGCCGAACTCGATGGCAAAGCCCACGTGGAACGCGTGACCCAGTTGCTGGCACATGAACTCAAAAGCCCCATTGCCGCCGTGCGCGGCGCGGCCGAATTGCTGGAAGAAGAACGCGACCCCATCCGGCGTTCCCGCCTGGAACACAACATCAAACAAGAAGCCGAACGTTTACAAAAAATTGTCGAAGGCGTGCTTGAACTCGCGCGCGCCGAAAACCGGGACACCCCACCCACACGTGAACCACTGAATCTATCCGTGCTGCTGAACGACGCCATTGTGCAGCGAGAAACCCGCCTCGCTGAAAAAGCGCTCAACACCCAAACGGAAATCCAACCCGACATCGGTCTGCTTGCCGATCGCTTCCTGCTCAACCAGGCCCTGCTGAACCTGCTCGACAACGCCATCGACTTCAGCCCCGCAGGCGGCACCATTCATCTGAAACTGCGTCAGGACAATGACCAGATCGAACTGCTTATACGCGACGAAGGCGCAGGCATTCCGGACTACGCCCAAGCCCGCCTGTTCGAGCGTTTTTATTCCACCCCTCGCCCGGATAGTGGCCAACGCGGCACCGGATTAGGGTTGAATCTGGTTGAACAGGCCGCCCGCCTGCATGGCGGCAGCATCAGCTTGAACAATGCGCCATCAGGCGGGGCTGAGGCTGTGCTGCGATTGCCCATCACCCCATATTCCGTTAAAACACGCACACGCTGAGCTCACTATTTGGGCAACAGAGCCGCAACCAGTGTCGGCCTGTTTCCGTACACGCGTATCCCTATTTCTTGGCGGCCTCATTTCACGGCGGCTCCACAGGACGGAAGGGGGAGCGTGCCGATGGGGCGTAACACATGGCCAGAAATACATACGATGAGTTGTTAAATATATTTACAACCCGTACTTTGTACATGTAATATACATACACAATACTGTTAATACTATTTACAACTTGATGTTTGTATTACGCCAAGACTCATCAACGGAGGCGAAAGTGATCTATCCCATCAAGACCCCCAGCCAGCTCCCTCTGGTCCTCAAAGGTTTTCGCAAGGAAAAAGGGATAACGCAGGCAGCCATGGCCGAAAAGTTAGGTATCACCCAGCAAAGTTATGCCCACTTTGAAGCCAATCCAACGACAGCAACCCTTGAAAGGATTTTCATGGTGTTGCGTATGCTGGATGTTGAAATTTCGCTGAATCACACTTCGCCCGCTACCCGCAAGGGTGCTACGCCTTCCGTCAAGGTCAGCGGCAAAAAGATGCCAGGCCAGAAGATCAGCAAGACACCCGGCGCCGTAGCAATCAACCATGAAAAGCCGTCAGCCATTGTCAAAGCGGGCCGCATTGTTGCCCCGACAAGAAAGAAAGAAAGCTGGTAACCATGGGGCGCCTCGCAAAGACACAAAGACTGAACATCTGGATGAACGGTATCCCGGTAGGCTATTGGGACGCGACTCGGCAAGGCGAACGTCTTGCTTACTTCGATGAATGGCTCACGGACGAACAGTCCCGTCCCTTGTCCTTATCGCTTCCATTTTTGCCGGGCAATGCGCCCTATCAAGGGCAGGGCGTTACTGACTATTTCGACAACCTTCTGCCCGACAACGATGCCATTCGCCGTCGTCTGGCGCAACGTCACCAGGCAGGCGGCACCAACCCCTTTCAACTGCTGGCAAAGCTGGGCCGAGACTGCGTTGGGGCAATACAACTCCTCCCCGAAGAAGAGACGCCGTCGGACGTGTATGAAATCAACGGCAAAGCGTTGAACGCTGAAGGCGTCGCACAACGACTACGCAACACCGCGTCGACCCATGCCTTGGGGCAACATGACCACGACGAGGACCTGAGGCTGTCCATTGCGGGGGCGCAGGAGAAAACCGCCCTATTGCGCCACGAGGGACTATGGTTTCTACCCCATGGGAGCACCCCGACAACACACATCTTCAAACTGCCATTGGGCCTGGTCGGACATATGCAGGCTGATATGCGCACCTCGGTGGAGAACGAATGGTTGTGCTCAAAAATCATGGCCGCTTACGAAATCCCCATTGCACGGTGCGAAATCGAAAATTTTGAGGAACAGAAAGCCCTCGTTGTCGAGCGATTCGACCGCACCCCATCAAGTGATGGAAGCTGGATTATCCGTCTGCCCCAGGAAGACATGTGTCAGGCAACGGGTACGTCGCCCCTGCATAAATACCAGACAGACGGCGGCCCAGGCATTGCTCGAATCATGGAATTGCTCCTCGGATCGAACAATGCCGAGGAAGACCGGAATCACTTCTTCAAAACCCAGATCATTTTTTGGGTACTGGCCGCCACCGATGGCCACGGCAAGAACTTCAGCATCGCCCATCTCCCCGGTGGCAACTACCACGCCACGCCGATCTATGACGTGCTTTCTGCCCATCCCGTCATGGGTACAGGAAAGAATCAAATTTCCCCGCATAAGGCCAAACTTGCCATGGCAGTGCGGGGGAGCACCCATTACTACCTGATTGAGAAAATCCTGCGCCGGCACTGGATTGCCCAAGCGCAACAAGTCGGGCTTGGGGCTGCAGCAGCAGAGCAATTGATTGAGGGTGTTATTAAATCCACGGACTCCGTGATTGGCAAAGTGGAAAAGTTGTTGCCGGAGGACTTTCCAATGGATGTGGCAGAAGCCGTATTCAGCGGAATGAGAAGGCAGTCGGCCAAGATGGCTGCCGTTCTTTGAACGTTACAAATCAAGGCGCCATATGTGCCAGAGATTAAGGCCGCTGAGCTTCTATTACGCAAATATCATGGCCATGTTTTACGGTTGAATACCTGTTTTATGAAATCAGTCCTCCTTCATTAAGGGGAGGCAAGCCTGCCTGTAGTAGAGGCCCAGATTGGGTGGGTTTAACGTCTCTTCATCGGTGCGGGTTCAACCGATCGATCGCGTATCAAACCTTCAACGTTTAAGGTAAGGGGCGCCGCTTCAGCGGCGTCCCAGCGACCAAAGGGAAGTCCGTAGAGCCGGGTTAGGCGATGACATGAAACGCATTGGCATTTCAACGGACCAGTGAACTCACCACGCTTTGTGATTTGGGTAGATGAGAAGGGTACTAGCTGCCCAGTTTTCTTTTCTACGGCACATCGTTTATGGCATGCCTCTAGCTCTGAAAACCCAACCTTACTTCGCTTCTCTGCAATCCAGAATCCGGTTTTTTCAGCGCATGCTGCATATAGCGTCTGACCGGCCGGCTTGATCGAATCCGGTTACTGCCGCCCATGACTAAATTTATAGTCAATGCCTGGGTGTTCATTCATTCGGCTGGATGGGCCAAGCGTTCGGCCAGCGCAGCCAGGAAGCGGGCGGCGTCGGCACCGAACACCACGCGGTGATCGCAAGTCAGCGTCAGCATGGTGCCGATGTCCCCTGGCGCTGCCACCGCCAGGATCGCTGCTGCGCCCGGCGGCACGACAGCGTCGAACTGCACGATTCCCGGGAACATCCCCAGATTGGATAGATAAAAAGTCGCCCCGCGAAAATCTTCCGGAACCATGCGGTGATGCCGGATCTTTTCCTTGAGCGCACGCCAATTCTCGGCAAGTTCGAGCAGCGGACGGCCAGCAGCATCGCGTACCACCGGCGTAAGCAATCCGTGCTCGGCCTCCATGGCGACCGCCACATCCACCTGCTCACGGCGTGCGAGACCATCCGAGGTCCAGGCCGCATTGAAATCCGGCTGCTCCTTCACGGTCAATGCACAGGCCCTTGCGAGCAGCAGCGTGAATGACGCAGCGTGCGCGTCCGCATAAGTCTTGAATGCGGTCAGATCGACTTGCGTGCTGATCCGGAATTGGGGCGTCTGGACTGCCCGGCTCATCGTGCCGGCGATCACTTTGCGCAGCAGCAGCTGCGGCTCGATTCGATACGGTGGGCCGGACTCGATTTCCTTGAGTAGTTCAGTGTGTTCATCCGATTCTTTGTGCTTGCAAGCTGAAGCCCTTCCCGCCAGCGCCTGTTCCAGCACGGTGCTTGAAGCGTGCAGCCCCGCATCTGACTTATCCCCGGCGCCAGCGGTTTCGGTTTGCTTTTGGCGCATCCCGGTTTCGTCGGCCAATCGCACATTGGACTCCGCCTGTTGCGGCTTTTCTTCTTTTGCCTTGCCAAACCGATCTTGCTGCACTGCTGGCGCTTCGTCCGCTTCAGGTTTTTCCGGTTCTTCAGCAGGCGTTTGCTTGTCTGGTTCGACTTGCCCCTCCGCGTCCTTCTCTTCCTTCTGCTCTTCTCTCTTCCCTTGCTCCGCTCCGGCTTCGCCATTTTTTTCATCGCCGATCCAGCCTAGCGTCTCGCCCACCGGGTATTCCTGGTCTTCATCTGCCAGTGGCCCGATCAGTGTGCCCGAATGAAACGCTTCCATCTCCATCACGGCCTTGTCAGTCTCGACCTCGGCGATAGCTTCGCCCCTTGCCACGCTATCGCCCTGCTGTTTCAGCCAGCGCAGCAGGCGGCCGCTTCCCATGGTGTCTGACAGCACCGGCATTGTGACGGGTTGCTTCATCTCATGTCCTTTCCTGGCGACGGCAGAGCTGCCGTGCCGCCTCGACGATATCTGCCCGCTGCGGAATGCTGGCGGCCTCGAGCGCTGCATTGAAAGGCGTCGGCAGGTCCAGTCCACCAAGCCGCAGCGGCGCCGCTACCAGCACATCGAAACAGCGCTCGGTCAGGGTGGCGGCGATTTCCGCGCCAGCCCCGGCGAAGCGGCAGTCTTCCTCGACGATCAGCAGATGCCGGGTTTTTCTCAGCGATTTCTCGCATAAATCCCAGTCGATGGGCCGCAGGCTGCGCAGGTCGATTACTTCCGCGTCGAGGCCCTCGCCGGCAAGCACGTCGGCCGCCTCTTGCGCCAGGTTGGCCATGCGCGAATACGCAACGATGGTCAGGTCCCGGCCGGTACGTCGCACCACCGCCTGGTGCATGGGTGGCGATGCAGCCTGCAGGTCGACCTCGCCCTTTTCGCCATACAGCAACTCGTGTTCGAGGAGCACGATGCAATCGTCGCTGGCGATCGCCTGGCGCAGTTGCCAATAGGCATCCTGCGGCGTCGCAGGAACCGCGATGCGCAGACCGGGCACGTTCATCAAGGTATGTTCCAGCCGTTGCGAATGCTGGGCCGCAAGCGACTTCGCCACCCCGCCCGGCATGCGCACAACCAGCGGCATGCCAAATTGGCCGCCGGACATGAACGGAATCTTGGCGGCCATGTTGATAATTGCGTCGAGTGCCAGCAGCGAAAAATTGATCGTCATGATCTCCACCACCGGGCGCAGGCCGATGATGGCCGCGCCCACGCCCAGGCCGGTAAAGCTGTTCTCCGCGATCGGGGTGTCGCGCACGCGCCACTCGCCATACTTGGCGTAGAGTCCCTCAGTCACCCGATAGGAGCCGCCATAGAGCCCGACATCCTCGCCGATCACGAACACCGATTCGTCGACCGCCATCTCGGCATCGAGTGCGAAATTGAGCGCCTGCCAATACGCCAGTTTTTCAGTCATGCGGGTACTCCTGGCGAATGAGGATCTCGTGCCGTCGGTTGGCATTGAGCGCATCCCAAGCTTGAGCCATGATCGGCGCCGGGCTTGCCTCGGCAAACGCGACCGCCTCCTCCACGATCTGTTCAACCTCGTCGCGCAACTGCTGCATGCTTGAATTGTCCAGCCCTATGGCTGACAAGTCTTGCTCAAGCCGTCGCAGCGGTCCGACCTGCTCGTATGCCTCGACCTCGGCCCGCGGCCGGTAAGCGCCGGCATCGGCCATCGAGTGGCCGCGAAACCGGTAAGTATTGAGTTCAAGTAGCTGCGGCCCCTGGCCAGAACGGATGGCGCGCAGCATGCGCTGCGCAATTTCATGCACCGCCAGCACATCCATGCCGTCCGCGCTTTCGCCCGGCATACCATAGGCGCAGGCGCGCTTGTATATTTCCGTGATGGCTGCTTGATGGTGGATCTCGGTGCCGATCTGGTAACGATTGTTTTCGCACACGAACAGAACCGGCAAACGCCACAATGCTGCCATGTTGAGTGACTCATGAAAGGTGCCCTGATTGGCCGCGCCCTCGCCAAAAAAACAGATGACTGCTTCCGAAAGTTTGCGCATCACAATCCCGTAGGCGATGCCGATGGCAACCGGAAAGGTTTCGCCAACGATGGCATAACCGCCCATGAATCGCCTTTCACGATCGAACAGGTGCATGGAGCCGCCCATACCTTTGCTGCATCCTTCGCGGCGACCATAGAGCTCCGCCATCACCCGTCCGGGAGGCAAGCCTTTCACCAACGCATGCACATGTTCGCGATACGTGCTGACCACGTAGTCGGCCGGTTCGGCCGCATGCAGCACCCCGACCGCCACTGCCTCTTCCCCTGGATAGAGGTGCAAAAAGCCGCCGAACTCGCCTTCGCTGTATGCCTGCCCTGCCCGTTCCTCGAACCGCCTTGCCAGCAGCAGATCGCGCACCATGCGGCGCACCTGTTCACGTTCCATATCATTCCCGTTTGAAAGCGTTCTTAACCTTTGAGTCCGCTGGTCGCAACGATTGATCACCCTCTCGTCTATAGGCAGCAACGGAAGGCCTTAATCCAGTGTAGACATCTGTCTTCAATCTGCGCGCCCGGATGCAAGCTGCCGCTTTGTCCTACATTGAATAAGACGTGATCTGTTTCAGGGTTATCCGGCAGGCCACGACCGGACGCACTGCCCCCAACCGAGCAGTCGACTGGCCCTGCAGCCATGCCCGCCGGTTGTTGTCCGGATTCACAACGCGCATGAAAGGAGAGCGGTATGAGCACAAAAGAAGACTACATTCGCAAGATGCATTCGAAACTCGACCAGTGGAACGCCGAAATCGATGCCTTGGCGGCCAAGGCGGATCAGGCCTCTGCTGAAACACGCGCCGAATATCACAAGGAAATCGAGGCCCTGCGCAGCAAGCGCGACCAGGCAAAATCGAAAACGAACGAACTCCAGCAATCCACCAAAAGCGCCTGGGAAGACATGAAACAAGGTGTCGAAAGCGCCTGGGATGCTGTGGGCGAAGCCGTCAACTCAGCCAAATCCCGCTTCAAGTAAATCGGCTCGTTTCACACCGGTTGGTCAACCCTGCAAGGATTGTTTCGAATCGAATCACTATTTTTTCAGGAGACCGTCATGAAATGCCACACAAGTCTGTCATTGCTTACCGTAGTGCTGCTGGGCATCGCCCCGCTGAGCCATGCTGCCCAGAACGAGAGCAACAAGACCTCAGCGAAGGAGGTACGCCAGGAGGTAGGCGATGCTGCCGAGGCGATCAAAAATTACAGCGCCGACAAGCGTGATGAGGCTGCAGCGAAAGCACAGGCTGCGCTAGACGAGCTGGATGCCCGCATCGATGCCATCGAGAAGCGGATCGACAAAAACTGGGCCAAGATGGATCAGGCTGCACGCGAGCAGGCACGTGACACACTGAGCGCACTGCGCAAGCAGCGGGTCGAGGTGGCCGAATGGTATGGGGGCCTGAAAAACAGCACCGCCAATTCCTGGGAACACGTGAAGAGAGGCTTCTCGGATTCATACAAAATGCTCAAAAGCAGTTTGGAGAAGGCTGGGCAGGATCACCCGGATGACAAGAAAAATTAGTCATTACAAACCGATCGCAACCGTCTGATTCGGCTGATTCCTTGTCTCGCAACTGATCTCGGCATCCGTCTGCTCAGGAACAAGGGGCGAGCCAACGACTGCTTTTGTGAGTACAACGGACGCGTTCAATCGAAAGGCCGTTGTCGCCTTTGGCCAAATATGAGTCACTGATTCCGCCACGGTACGCAACTTATGGGTGAACCCCAATACGCCACTCGCCCAACGCATAAACTCCACACAAACCACACATACGGTTCACGTCATCCTCATCGCGGCTGCCTAAGCTCGGCGGTATTCAAACCAGGGAGCCGATATGAACCGTAATCTGACTTACAAGCTGCTCGCGCTCGCCGTGATGGCGATTGTGTTAATCGTGGCGCTGACGCGCATTGAATGGAAGGTGCAGGAGCGCCAGGCGACGCGCGATGCAGCCGTGGCCAGCATCGCCAGCCAATATGCCGAATCGCAGCAGTTCAGCGGCCCCATGCTCTGGCTGCAATGCAGTGAAACGCGTGCGATCACACGATTGGATGTCGAGCGCCAACCGCAAGTCACGCAGGAAACCGTCGACTGTTCCAAGCTGATTCGCCCCAAGCTGCTCACCGGAAAAGGCGATCTTGCGGTGAGTGAACGGTATCGCGGTATTTACAAGGCGCGACTGTATCTGGCCAGCCTGCGCATTGGCGCCACGTTCGAGCCGGTTGAGCTCGAGCTCACAGCCAACCAGACATTGAAGTCTGCCGCATGGGTGTTTGGCGTTTCAGACCCACGCGGGCTCAAGCACATCAGCGTTCGCGACGCTCAAGGCAAGGTGCTGCAGGCGATTCCGGGCACAACGGGTAGCCCGCTTGCGCGGGGGTTCCATGTGCCGATTCCGCTGGCAAACATTAGCCAACCACAAAGTCTGACGGCCGATATCGAATTGGCGGGCAATGGCCGCTTCGATTGGGTTCCGATTGCTGAAGACAATGATTTCCAGCTTCACTCGGTCTGGCCGCATCCCAGTTTTAGCGGCCAATATCTGCCAGAAACGCGTGACATCAGTGACAAGGGATTTATTGCCCATTGGCGCATCAACGCATTTGCCACCGATGGCGATAACGTTCTGGAAACCGGCCCCAATGCAGCCGGAAATTCGGCAAACTGGTACACGCACAGCCTGGGAGTATCGCTGATTGATCCGGTGGATGCCTACGTGCAGAGCGACCGCGCCATTCGCTACGGCTTCCTGTTTATTTTTCTAACGCTTGGCGGATTTTTTCTGTTCGAACTGCTCAAGCAAAAAACCCTGCATCCGTTGCAATACCTGTTGATCGGCTTTGCCACCGTTGTGTTTTTTCTGCTGTTGCTCGCGCTGTCGGAGCACACCGGGTTTCTGATCGCTTACCTGGTTGCCGCCACGGCATGCACCTTGATGATCGCCGCGTATGGCCGCACGCTACTAGGAACCTGGCGCGGTAGCGGCGTTCTCGGCCTGGGTTATGGCGGGCTGTTTGGCGGGCTGTATCAATTACTGGCATCGGAAGACCACGCCCTGCTGATGGGCGCATGCCTCACTTTTGTTGTGTTGGCAGCCACCATGTATCTCACACGCAAATTGAACTGGGTAGACCTGGGGCGGACCAGCCCACCCGTACCTTTGACCCACGCGATTGATTAAAGGGTACAGCCATGTTTTTTGCCCACATACCCGCAGGTTATCTGGCTGGCCGCGCCGTATTGCGCAGCAATCAACCGGGCCAACTCAAATGGATACTCATTGCCGGCATAATAGGCGGCGGGTTTCCGGACATCGACCTGCTTTATTCAAGCTGGTTCGATGCCACGCCTCAACACCACCATACTTACTGGACCCACCTGCCCATCGCATGGCTCGGGTGTGCTGTGCTGGCCTGGGGCGCTTCCAGAAGCAGTAGCGCGAGCATCCGCTTGGGGCTGGCCGCCTTCTTCGCGGCCTGGCTCAGCCATCTGGTGTTGGACTCGATTGCAGGCGACATCTGGTGGATTTATCCATACATCGACCACCCCTTTTCCCTGGTCATCATCGAGGCCCGGCACCACCCCTGGTGGATAAACTACCTCCTGCATTGGACGATGGCTCTCGAGCTGCTGATCATCACCCTCGCTGTCGGTCTGGAAATCGCGTCACCTCGTCTGGGCTTGCGCTACGCATTGCCCAGAACCATCACGATGCTTGGCCCGGTTGTCGTGGCCCTGATCCTGCTGGAATCGGTCGTGGCGGATCCGGTTTTGCGCGTACCCGTGCAAGGTGCCAGCCACCAGGACTGGCACCCTGATTCATACTGGCATCCAAACTGGGCAGGGTCAGGCGTCCACAAAGGCATCGACATTTTTTCCGCTCACGGCACGCCCGTACTGGCTGCCCAAGGCGGTTTGGTGGTCTACAGGGGTTCGGTTAAAAACGGGGGCAAGGTGATCGCCATTTTATCTACGCGCGGCTGGCTGCATTATTACGCACACCTCGATCACTTCGCGGCGCCTGCCGGAAGGTGGGTTCAGGCCGGCGAAACCCTCGGGGTTGTTGGCAACACTGGCAATGCACAAGGCAAGCCTGCTCATTTGCACTATTCGATAGTGAGCCCGGTGCCTCGACTTCTATCATTTCGGGCCGGGCCACAAGGATGGCGACGCCTGTTTTATCGCGATCCAAACACCTTGCTCAAGTCAGCAGGCGCGATCAGCGCACTACCCGCCAGCGAACAGCCTCGCCCGCGCGCAGCGGCACAACGGTTTCCGGGCCGAGCGCAAGGTGGGTCGGCACTTCCCAGCTTTCGCGCTTGAGCGTAATGGAGTCGGCATGGCGCGGCAGGCCGTAAAAGTCAGCGCCATGGAAACTGGCGAACGCTTCGAGCTTGTCGAGCGCGCCCGCATCTTCGAACACCTCGGCATATAGCTCGATGGCTGCATGCGCGGAATACACGCCGGCGCAGCCACAGGACGACTCCTTGGCGCCGACGGCGTGCGGCGCGGAATCGGTGCCAAGGAAAAATTTCGGGCTGCCGGATATCGCAGCGGCCACCAGCGCCTGCCGGTGCGTCTCACGCTTCAATATCGGCAGGCAATACAGGTGCGGACGGATACCGCCCTTGAACATGGCATTGCGATTGTAGAGCAAGTGATGCACAGTAATCGTCGCCGCCACGTTGGCCGGCGCGGCCGCCACAAACTCGGCCGCCTGGCGTGTGGTGATGTGTTCCAACACGATTTTCAGCCTGGGGAAATCGCGGATCAACCGGATCAGGTGGCGCTCAATGAACACCGCTTCGCGGTCGAACACGTCGATCTCGGAATCAACCACTTCGCCATGCAGCAGCAAGGGCATCCCGACTTCTTCCATTACCGCAATCGCGGGGTAGGCCTTGGTCAGGTCGGTGACGCCGGAATCCGAATTGGTCGTGGCACCCGCCGGGTAATACTTCACCGCATGCACAAAATCACTTTCGTGCGCGCGGCGGATTTCATCGGGCTGCGTATTGTCGGTGAGATAGAGCGTCATCAGCGGCTCGAATGCCGTGCCGCTAGCGGCGGCCAGCAGGCGATCACGATACGCGGATGCCTCTGCCACGGTAATGACCGGTGGCTTGAGGTTCGGCATCGCGATGGCGCGACCAAATACGCGCGCAGTATCGGGTACGACGCTCTGCATGGCGGCACCATCGCGAAAATGGATATGCCAGTCGTCTGGGCGGACAAGGGTGAGGCTATCGGTCATGCGTCTTCCTGATCTTGCGGCTTTAATGCCAGGGTCATTTTATAGAGATCGGCCTTGCTGCGTCCGGTGATCTTCGACGTTAGCTTGGCTGCCAGCGTCGGCGGCAACTCGCCCAGCAACACATCGAGCACCCGCATCGCTTCAGCGTCGACCACCGCCGCCGCGGCCGCAGGCGGATGCACGATAACCACGAATTCTCCGCGCACATTGTTGGGGTCGGCAGCCAGCCAGGCCGGCGCATCACGCAACGGCAGGGTGACGATGGTTTCGAATCGCTTGGTCAATTCACGCGCCAGGGTAACGGCACGCCCATCGTCCAGCACGGCGGCCATATCGGCCAGGGTTTCTTCAATCCGGTGCGGCGCCTCATAAAACACCAGCGCGCTCGGCAAGGCTGCAAGCGTTTGCAGCTGCGCGCGGCGGGCACCCACTTTAGGCGGCAGAAAGCCATGGAACAGCCACGTCCCGGACTCGACGCCAGCGGCCGACAGCGCCGTGGTCACCGCGGATGCACCGGGGATAGGCACCACGACCAATCCAGCCGCGCGTACGGCTGCTACCAGCCGCGCGCCGGGATCGGATACCGCTGGTGTGCCGGCATCCGACACATAAGCGACGGCTTCACCTGCAACGATCCACGCGATCACCTTGTTGGCGGCCTCACGTTCGTTGTGCTCCCGAATCGACACCATGGGCTTGGAAATACTCAGGTGTGCGAGCAGCTGCCCCGACACACGGGTGTCTTCAGCTGCCACACGGTCCGCACATTTCAAGGTATCAATCGCCCGCAGGGTGATATCGCCGAGATTGCCGATGGGCGTGGCGACCACATAGAGCGCAGGCGGCAGACGGGTATGATGGGCGGATTCATTCATGGGCTGTCATTGTCGCAGATGTTGAAAACCCTGCTGGGGCAATCCGCTGAAAAACGGGCTGAAATTTTTCTCGAGTCCAATGGGCTGATACTGGTTGCGCGAAACTGGCGCTGCCGATTCGGCGAGATCGACCTCATCATGCAGGACGGTGCGACACGGGTATTCGTCGAGGTGCGTCTACGCAGCCGGAGCGACTTTGGGGGTGCCGCCGCCAGCGTGACGCCCAGCAAACAAAGAAAACTGCTCGCCGCTGCCCGCCAATATCTGACAACACTGAAAACGCTACCCCCCTGTCGCTTCGACGTGGTGGCGATGTCAGGCGACACCCGCCCCGTCTGGATCAAAAATGCGTTCGACGATATGGGATAATTGCGGCCATGGCTTTATTAGACAGAATACTCGGTCACTTCAAGGCCTCGGTCCAAGCCAAGCTGGACGCTGCAGACATCCTCGCACCGCAGATTGAGCAAGCAACGCGCCTGCTGGTGCACTGTTTTACGCAGGGGGGAAAGGTGCTGGCCTGTGGCAACGGCGGCTCGGCTGCAGATGCACAGCATTTCGCCTCAGCCATGATCAACCGGTTCGAGCAGGAACGGCCGGGGCTTGCGGCCATTGCGCTGACAACCGACACCTCAACCTTGACTGCGATTTCGAACGATTCCACCTATGATCAGGTATTCGCACGTCAGGTGAAAACCTTGGGCCAGCCCGGTGATGTCCTGCTGGCAATTTCCACCAGCGGCAATTCACCCAATGTATTGCACGCCGTAGTCGCCGCTCACGCCCGCAACATGCATGTCATTGCACTGACGGGGCGCAGCGGCGGCCGGTTGACGGAACAAATGCAGGAAGACGACGTCTTCTTGTGTGTGCCCGCAGAATCCACTGCGCGTATCCAGGAAGTCCATCTGCTTGCCCTCCATTGCCTATGCGATGGAGTGGACAGCGTTTTACTAGGAGCTGAAGAATGAAGAAACTTATACAAATCGCGTTGGCAGGTCTCGTCTTATCACAATTGCAAGGATGCGCTACCGCCGTGGTGGGAGGGGCCGCGGCAACCGGATCTGCAGTCGCATTGGATCGCCGCACCGCAGGCGTATTTGTGGGTGATCAGGAAATCGAACTGCGCGCGCAAAGCCGCCTGAGTGAGGCTTTCCCAAAAAACTCCGCTAACATTTCCACCACCAGTTATAACCGTCAGGTGCTGCTTACTGGCCAGGTACTGGACGAATCCACTCGCTCGCGAGCAGGTGAAATCGTCAAAGCCATTCCGGATGTGCGCGCCGTGTATAACGAACTGAGTGTATCGGGTGCCACATCGCTGACGTCTGATGCAAATGATACGGCCATCACCAGCAAGGTGAAGGCGCGCATGTTGCGGGACGAAAGAGTACCCGGTTCCAAAATCAAAATTGTGACAGAAGTCGCCATCGTTTATTTGATGGGTCTGGTCTCGAAAGACGAGGCCATGATCGCCACTGAAATTGCGCGAACCACAAGCGGCGTAACCAAGGTTGTTATTTTGTTCGAATATATCAATTGATGGCGGCCGCCTCCGCGCACAAGCTTTGTCGGCAAGGCGATCTGGTCGCATGGATCGCTCCGGTCTCCGCGCGGAGGGTGTTCAGCCACAATTATTTTCATCACCCAACCTGACACGCATTCATGATTTACCACGACCTGCGGGACTTCATCGCCCAACTCGAAAAAATGGGCGAGCTCAAACGCATCGCCGTGGAAGTCGACCCCAAGCTGGAAATGACCGAAATCGCCGACCGCGTGCTGCGCGCCGGCGGCCCGGCACTGTTGTTCGAAAACCCCAAGGGACATTCGATGCCGGTGCTGGCGAACCTGTTCGGCACAGTCAAGCGTGTCGCGCTTGGAATGGGGGAAGACGACCCCAGCCGGCTACGTGAAGTGGGAAAATTGCTGGCCTATCTGAAAGAGCCGGAGCCGCCAAAAGGCCTGCGCGATGCCTGGGATAAATGGCCCGTGCTCAAGCAGGTGTTGAACATGACGCCAAAGGAAGTGCGCAACGCGCCATGCCAGGAAATCGTATGGGAAGGAAATGACGTGGACCTATCCCGGCTGCCGGTTCAGCACTGCTGGCCGGGGGATGTGGCGCCACTCGTCACCTGGGGACTGACCGTCACCCGCGGTCCGCACAAGGCGCGGCAAAACCTCGGCATCTACCGCCAGCAGGTGATCGCACCGAACAAACTCATCATGCGCTGGCTGGCACATCGCGGCGGCGCACTCGATTTTCGCGAGCATCAATTGGCGCATCCCGGCAAGCCGTTTCCGATTGCGGTTGCATTGGGCGCCGACCCGGCGACGATACTCGGCGCCGTCACGCCGGTACCGGATTCGCTGTCGGAATATCAGTTCGCCGGCTTGCTGCGCGGCGCCAAGACCGAGGTGGTGAAATGTCTGGGCAGCGATTTGCAGGTACCCGCCTCGGCCGAGATCGTGCTCGAAGGCGTGATCCATCCGGGCGAGACTGCGCTCGAAGGCCCGTACGGCGACCACACCGGCTACTATAACGAGCAGGAAACTTTCCCGGTGTTCACCATCGAGCGCATGACGATGCGGCGCGACCCGATCTACCACAGCACCTACACCGGCAAACCGCCGGATGAGCCGGCGATACTCGGCGTGGCGCTGAACGAAGTGTTCGTGCCGCTGCTGAAAAAGCAGTTTCCAGAGATCACCGACTTTTACCTGCCGCCCGAAGGTTGTTCATATCGCATGGCGGTGGTGAGCATGAAGAAGAGTTACCCCGGCCACGCCAAGCGGGTGATGTTCGGCGTGTGGAGTTTCCTGCGCCAGTTCATGTATACAAAATTCATTATCGTCACCGACGATGACGTCAATGTGCGCGACTGGAAGGAAGTGATCTGGGCACTGACCACCCGCGTCGACCCGGCACGCGACACCCTGCTGGTGGAAAATACGCCGATCGATTACCTCGACTTCGCCAGCCCGGTGTCGGGCCTGGGCAGCAAGATGGGCATCGACGCCACCAACAAGTGGCCCGGTGAAACCGCGCGCGAATGGGGCACGCCCATCGTGATGGATGCCGCGGTGAAGGCAAAAGTCGATGCGATGTGGCAAGATCTCGGCTTGTAGGCCCGCACGCATGACGGACAAACCGCAGGGCAGGCGTACCTGCCTCTATACCCCCACACAGCTCGACGCCATCGTCGGCGACATGGCACGCCAGGCTGCAGGCTTGCTGACGGGCTCCACGAAAATTGCCATTGTCGGCATCCTGCGGCGCGGCGCGCCTCTGGCCGACAAGCTGCATACGAGACTGGCCGAGAGCTACGGCCTGACAAACGCCGTACGGCTGGACCTGCAGATCAAGCGCTACGCGGACGATCTCACCTTGCTCTATCCGGAAACCCAGCTGACCGAAAATCCGGTTCACGCCAGCCTCGACCTCACGGGCTACACCGTGCTGGTGATGGACGATGTGATGTATCGCGGGCATTCCATGCTGCGCGCGGTGGAATACCTGGCCGGCAAGCAACCGGCCGAAATTCGCACCGTGGTGCTGGTCGATCGCGGTGCAACGAAATTACCGGTACGCGCCGACATCGTGGGCGTCCGCCTCGATGTCGCCTCAACCGACGTCATCGAATGCAATGTGCCACCGTATGAGGACAGCTTCAAAATCGATCTGCTGCAACCGCAGTAGGCCCGGTTATTCCCTGCGCTTCAGGGTTGTCCCCACTCTTCAGACGGGGCAGATTGGCCCTGTCGCACGATGCGTCCCACCTCGTTTTCATACCGCCCATTGTGCTGCTGGTTAGATTCGGCTTCATAGCTCCACAAGGGGACTCCGATCCACTACAGGCTAAGCCCGTGTGGAATCGTATGCCCCAGAGCGCGCCATCCGCATCCTGTGCCAATCAGGCTACCCCATCAGAAACGCTATCGAGGCTCATTGTCGTCACCGCACTGACAACTTCCCCATACGCTGAAATAGCGCACATACACCCACAGTGCCAGCGGCAACAATGCCAGACGCACCCACTCGCTGGGTCGAGTGGGCCACTGCCCGGCATGCCAGGCATCCACCGCCACCGTCAGCGACTGGAACAGAGCCAATGCCACCAGAAACAGGCCCATCACCCGGCAACCGGGATTCATGGTGCACCGCCTGTCTGCGCCACCATTCCGTCGGCCTGCCCTAAAGGATTCTTTTCAATACCCCCTTGCGGGGTACTCCGATCCACTACGGGCTGAAGCCCGTGTGGAGTCGTATGCCCTAAAGGACTCCGATCCACTACGGGCTGAAGCCCGTGTGGAGTCGTATGCACCCACTCCAGCAGCGCGCGCTGGGCCGCCTCGCTGCGGCGCGCGTTGGCATGATTCACCAGCATGACGAAACTGACGCGCTGGCCGCTGCGGGTGTAGACATATCCGGCCAATGCGCTGACATCGCGCAGGCTGCCGGTTTTGAGGTGGGCATTGCCGGCAAGCGCGCTGCCGTTGAAACGCTTTTTCAGCGTGCCATCGATGGCAACGATCGGCAGTGCCGACTCGAATTCGGAAAACAGCGGGCTGCGATAAGCCGCGTGCAGCAATTGCGTTAACGCAGCGGCGCTGATGCGTTCGATGCGCGACAGGCCGGCGCCATTTTCCAGCACCAGTTTTCGGGTTGACACCCCCCGTTGCATCAACACCTCAGTGACCGCATCCACACCCTTTTCAAGCGTTGCGGGGGCGCCAAATTTTTCCGCGCCCAACGTCAACAGCAGGTTGCGTGTCATCAGGTTATTTGAATATTTATTGAGCTTGGTGAGTGCATCGGTCAGCGGCGTTGAGGCAAATTTAAATAAGGGTTCAGATGCTGGCGCCCGGCCGCTTTCCGTAGTGCCACTCAGGGTGCCGCCCGATTCGCCCCACAACCCACGAAAGATCAGGTCGAACGTGGTCGCAGAATCAAACAGGTTCAGCGACAAGATCTGCTCACCGCAACCCCGCGCATAGCGCCCACTGATTGCCAACACCCGACGCTCTCCCGAAAAAACCATCGGCTTGATCGCATCCTTGCTGACATTGCATGCGGTCTTCTCCTCCAGCACCAATTGCGAAGTCAGCGTCACGCCATTCAGCGCAATATCCGAGCTGACACGAACCTGTTCCCCTTCTGGCTTCAATCGCAAGGTAATGGAATTGAAATTGGCCACCAACGCACCTGGCGTGGCGTTATATAGTGCCAGCGGCTCATCGTCAAAGGCACCTGAATCCATCTTCGGTAAATCGAAGTGGCTGGTATCGAGCACCAGATTGCCGCGTATGTGCTGCACCCCTCGTGCACGCAATTCACGCTGCAGCAACCACATTCGTTCCAGCGTCAGCGTGGGATCACCGTAGCCCTTGATAACAAGATCACCAGTCAATACACCCTCCTTGATGGTGCCGTCTGCCCAGACATCGGTGGTCCACGCATACCCCGGACCCAGCTGGTTCAGGGCGGCAAAGCTCGTCACCAGTTTCATCACCGATGCCGGGTTGAGCGCAGCTTCGGCGTTGTGGCTCAGCATGGGTTCCGCCGCATCCAGCAGCTGCACCCTCACCGCCACGTGATCGAGCGGGATGCCGGCCTGCATCAGCGCCAAGGTGAAGGTCGCAGGAAGCTCGGCCGCGCGAACGGGAGCAGCAAGACCCAAAAGCAGCGGGCCGGCGAGAAACAGAAAGGCGATTCGAAACGAGGACATCACGTCATTATGCCGAATTCTGCGCATGGATTTTTCCGCGGCCGGATCAGCACGTTGCGAATCCGATTGCAATCGCATCGGTGGGCAGGTTAAACGGGGTAGCGGCGCCTCTGCATCCAAGCCGCCCGGACGGCCGTCAAAGAGATTGCCTGATGGCCAGCACGGCCTGATTGCGCAATGACTTGAGCAGGGAAAGTTCCTTCTCTGGAATCGTGATCTCGCCAGGCTGAGGCCGGTCGGCGTAGACCAGACCGATCGGCTTGCCCTTCACGATGATAGGAAACAGTACGAAGGTGCGCGCCGATACGTTTTGCCGGTACCACGCCGGAATTCGCGCGGCGATCTTGGGATCGTTGATGTCGGTAATAAGTATGTCGGCATTGTTCTGAAGCGCCACGAGGAATACATCCGGCTGCCCGGACAGACGGAAATCAAACGCTTTGACCAGCTCTTGCACGCCATCGCCAAAGCCGAACTTGCCGCACATCGTGTTGTGACGGCCGTCCTTGATGCACAGCAGCACATGCGCGAACCCCATGCCGCTATACATGGCCTCCAGGATCATGCGCAGAATATCGTTGATGGAAATAGCCTCGTCGATCAGCGAATTGCTGACGTCCTGCAAGCCCGAGGTGAGGATGGACTGCGCGTCCGCGGATGTGCGCTGCGATTGGGCGCCGGCTTGTCCCGATTCCGCATCGAGAATCCGCGCGTGTTCCTGCAGCACGCTGGTGTCCAGGGCGGCCAGGTCGTTGACCGCTTCGGCCTGCGAGGTGCCGGTATCAGCTTCCCGCTCGGGCGATACGTCAGGCGCCACACTCAAGCCCGCCCATTTCGACGCTTGCTTGGCAAATTCGCTGTGTTTCAGGTTCACGTTCACCGCCAAAGCAAACTGCCCGATATCCTGCATCGACTTGCCCATCAGCCCGGCCAGCTGTTTTTCCGTCACCTGCAGACTGTCTCCAAAGCGCGCGGTGAGCCGGGCCAGCGCCTTGCCGCGATCCGCATCCGAAGTGTCGAGAACCGCCTCGCACAATTCATTGGAAAAGCCCGCCAGTGCACGCAGTCGATCGGTATTGTTCGTGCATTTCCTGATTTTCCCGGTGGGCAGTTTTTTCATGCTCAGCACCAGTTGATCCGGAAACCCCCAGCGTCGTGCGATACCGACGCCAAGCGCCTCGAACGTCACTCCCAGCACTTCGGTCGAGACGCGGGCTTCGCTCAGGCCTTCGGCCTCGACCCGCTGCTGGATCGTCGCCATCTCCTCGGGAAAATAAAACATGGCCAGCATGCGCCCCAGGTTGTGCAGCATGGCGCCAATAAACGCTTCCTCTACATCCTTCATCTGCATTTCACGCGCCATCTCGCGCGCCATCATGCCGGCGTACAACACCTTGACGAACTCTTCCTTCAGCAGTTGCGCGTGTGCCTTGTTTTCCAGATTGTCGAACAGAATCAGGCTCAGCGCGATTGATCGCACCGCGTCAAAGCCGAGGATCACCACTGCGCGCGATATGGTGCTGATCGAGCCGCCGCCGACCTGGTTATAGAACGCAACATTGGCCAGCTTCAGCAGCTTGTTGGTAAGTGCAAAGTCCTTGAGGATGTTGTTGGAAAGCTCGTTGACCCCTTCCCGGTCGGACGCAGCAATGCGATTGATCGCACCGATGGCCTCGGACAAGGCCGGGAAATCGCTGTCGGTCTGCATATGGCGCAGCAGGATATCCAGCGCATTCCGTCCGCTTTCGCCTCCCGGCTCTTGTAGTGCGTACTCTTCATTCTTCAACATGCTCTGAAACAAGTCATCCTCTTCCAATCCGTATTAAAGAGTAACGGCCTGGTACGTCGATGCTTGAGCGAATTGGCTCTGTATGCGGCGCACAACCTCAATCGCAGTATGGAGATAAAACGGAGCGGACCGCCGCACCTGCCCGCACACGCGCCCGGTCGAGGCGGACCCGGGAAGCTCAGCCCAGGTCCCGCACGTACCAGTCCATCGCTTCGGCCATTCCTTCGCCGATGCGATGCGTGGGTTCGTATCCCAGGCGCGTGCGGGCCTTGGAAATATCGGCAAGCGAATGACGCACATCGCCGGCACGGAAATCGCGGTAGTGGGGCTTGAAGTCGGCAAGATGGGGGAATTGCGGCGCCAGCAATGAACGAATGGCTTCGAACAGCTGGTTGAGCGTGGTGCGGTCGCCGACGGCAACGTTGTAAACCTGGTTGGCCGCATCGGCGTGCTGGCTGGTTGCGGCGAGCAGATTGGCCTGGATGACGTTGTCGATGTAGCAGAAGTCGCGGCTGGTTTCGCCATCGCCGTTGA
>Ga0180009_10002374_pt1 | contig 22179 bp, 23 predicted proteins | sample OS_PC_MetaG_FD_123537 | JGI IMG/M metagenome (GOLD analysis project Ga0180009, IMG submission 123537) | Groundwater microbial communities from the Aspo Hard Rock Laboratory (HRL) deep subsurface site, Sweden - OS_PC_MetaG | ecosystem: Environmental > Aquatic > Deep subsurface > Groundwater...
AACGATGGACGATGCCGATCAAAAACTGGAAATCAGCCCTGAATCAGTTCAGTATCATGTTCGAAGACAGGCTGCCGGAATTTTGATTACAAAAACCATTTACACAAAATTCTTTACACGCCCCGGCAAGGCGAACCTGTGCCGGCCTTGCAAGCGCGCATAGCGCGAGACTCGCATTAGTGCCCTCCGTAAACTTTACTCCTATGACCAACGCGTAGCACCAGGATAACCACCTGGTCGTTCTGAATATCACAAACCACCCGCCAATCTTCCACGCGGTAGCGCCAAAGCCCGCCGAGCGTTCCTCTCAGTACCTTTCCATTACTGCAAGGATCCTCCAGGGCGGCAATATTGTCCATGTACTCGACAATCTGTCGGGCAATTTGCTTGTCGAGCTTCCGCAACTGCTCTTTGGCCGTATCAGCGTATTTAATTCTCCAGGCCAAGTTCTTTCCTCACTTCAGCGGCGGAATGTACGGCTTCTTGCCCCTTACGGACGCGCGCAAGCACCTCCGTGGCGAGATAGTAGTCCTCCATATCCTCAATGCCATGTTCGATAATTTCCCGGAGGTAATAAGCCTTGGTGCGTCCTGTGTGAGACGCGAGGAAATCCAGTCTTTGCTCTATTTCTGTATTGAGTCGGATTGATGTAGCCATAGTTTTCTCCAGTGTGATATTTGTATTCAATGTATCACTAGAAAAGAAAAAAAGCAAGATTCAGGGGAAAGTTTTATCGGAATCAAACAACAGCCTGTTCCGAAATGGGGCAGTTCGGGTACGCCCGGCCCAATTCTTCCACTGCTGACCGCATGACGTTTTCACCCACATGAGCATAACGGGCGGTCAGTTTCAGATCGGAGTGGCCCAGCAGCTCCTGTACCGTGTATATATCGGTGCCTCTTTCCACCAGCCAGGAAGCGAAGGTATGCCGGAGAGTGTGGAAAGTGACCCGCTGACGCCGGTCGGTAATGCCCTCATTCATTCCTAGTCTGTCAACTGACCGGCTGAAGCTGTCGGAAATCTGAACGATTCGTTTACCGTTCCGGCTTGGGAAAACAAGCTCCGAGGGCTGGCCTTTGGGGCGGGCCTGCAGCATACCCTTGACTGCTTCGGTCATGAAGGCGGGCCGGTTGCGGTTGTTTTTGGTGTCTTTCAGGGTGATATGGCCGCTGGCCAGGTCGACATCCGCCCAGGTCAGGGTGAAGATCTCGCTTGCTCGCATTCCGGTATGGAGCGCAAGGAGGCTCATGTCGTGGACGTCACTGCTATGGGTGGCCAGCAGGGCCAGAAGGTCGGCGGCTTCCTTCTGGGTCAAAAAGCGCATCCGCCTATTGTCCACCTTGGGCCTTTTGACTTTGCCACTACCGCCGGCAGGGTTCTGGCCAGCGTAGAGCCCATGGTTGACGGCATGATTGAAAACCTGCCGGACTACGGCTAAGGCATATTCGATGCTGCGCGGTGCGCGTCCGGCCGTGGCCATATCGCGTTTGATCCGCTCAAGATCCAGGGCGACGATGGCACTCAAGATCTTGTACCCGATGATCGGGTCGATCCATCGCCGAAAAAGTCCGGACTCGGTTTTGGTGGCTCTTTCACTTCTGCGATTTTCTTTTATGTGCGGCAGGTAATGTTCCGCAAACACCTCGCGGAAGGTGATTGCCGCCTTTGCGGCTTGTTTCGCCAGCGCTTCTTGTTCGCGCCGCTGCGCTGCGCCAATCTCCCGCTGTTCCGCCAACGTCCTGGGACCGACGCCCCGGCGGTGGTTTTCCAATAATTCGGCCAAAATCGCGGCTGCCTTACGCTCGGTCCAACCTTTGGAAGCCCATCCTACGGCCTCCTCAAGCCTTACCCCTCCGGATTGAAAGCGGATCGCGAAATATCGATCTTTACGCACACCATGGCAACGGGTTTCGTGTTCGTAATATCTTACCCCTCTGGTTCCGCTGGCTTTCCACTTGGACATTTTGCCTACCTTCTGATAGAAATCAGTTGCTCTCGAACACTAAATTTCTCCCCATTCTCTCCCCATTTTATTGGTGAAAGAGGGTGATTTCGAGTGACGACACGGTAAGCAAGTAAACCAATAAAGCCATGATAGGTCAAGAGGTTAGTGACTATATGTGAAACTCTGGTAAAGTGTAAAAATCGGATTCGTAATCAGTAGGTCAGGCGTTCGATTCTCCTCGTTGGCTCCAGTAAAATCAATGGGTTGCGGAGTTATCCGCAACCCATTGATTTAATTCGATTAAGCAATGCACAAAAAAAAGCCCCGCCGAAGCGGGGCCTTACAATATCATTCAACAGGTTTTAGAGTTGAACGACATTGGCTGCGGAGGGACCCTTGGGGCCGTCGACAACGTCGAAGGTTACCCGGGCGCCTTCCTGCAAGGATTTGAAGCCCTGCGCCTGAATTGCGGAGTGATGTACGAATACATCCTTGCCGCCATCCTGCTCGATAAAACCAAAACCCTTCGAATCATTAAACCATTTCACTGTGCCTTCAGCCATCTTGTACTACTCCTTTGTACTTGGTTCCACATGGGAACCACTTTGTTATAAGCCGAAATATCGTTTGATATCCCGACTGGAGGTTTGGTTGCCCAAACCGGGGGTTTTACTGTTGAACAACATTCGCTGCAGAAGGACCCTTGGGGCCGTCGACAACGTCGAAGGTTACCCGGGCGCCTTCCTGCAAGGATTTGAAGCCCTGCGCCTGAATTGCGGAATGATGGACGAATACATCCTTGCCGCCATCCTGCTCAATAAAACCAAAACCCTTCGAATCATTAAACCATTTCACTGTGCCTTCTGCCATCTTGTACTACTCCTTTGTACTCGGTTCCAAGGAGGAACCACTTTGTTGTAAAGCCGGGATACGTTTGATATCCCGGCTGAAGGTTTGGTTTCCCAAACCGGTTTAGTGTCGTTGCGCGGGAACCGGGATGCCAAAATCAAAGGACGAGGCCCTGGAGCGCTTGTTTCTCCCCGATCCTGCCGGGGCCTGTTTTTTTCGTGTCGGCATTTCACGCCGATACTTGATTGGTTCGTCCCGGTCCTGGGCGTCAGCGACAAAACCGGCAATGGTCCTGAGAGTCATCTTTTTGCCCAGGGTGCGCTCGATGGCCTGGATCATCTTGCCGTCTTCGCCTGCCGCCAGGGTAAAGGCTTCGCCCGTCCGGGTGGCCCGTCCGGTGCGGCCCGTGCGATGCGTGTATGCCTCGACCGTATCCGGGACATCAAAATTGATCACATGGGAAATTCCGGAGACGTCAATCCCGCGGGCGGCGATATCCGTGGCAACCAAAACCTTGAATGTCCCGTTCTTGAAGCCGTCCAGAGCCTGCTGACGTTTCTGCTGGGACAGGTTCCCCTGCAACGAGGTTGCGCTGTAGCCGGATTTTTCCAGGGCCAGGGCAAGACTTTTGGCCTTGTGTTTGGTCTTGGTGAAGATCAGGGTGGTTGCCATCTCTTCCTGGGACATGATGCTTTTCAGCAAGGATGTTTTGTTCTCTTTTGCGACCTGAAAGAGCACATGGGAGATAGTTGTCACGGCCTGGGTGTGATTGATCTGGACCGTTGCCGGGTCATTCAGGATGTCTTCGGCCAGGTGCCGGATTTCGGCAGGCATGGTGGCGGAAAAAACAAGGTTCTGACGCTTGGTCGGCAGATGCTTCATGATTCGTCGGATGTCAGGCAGAAAACCCTTGTCAAACATGTGGTCGGCTTCATCAAGAACCAGCACCTCAACTTCCCTGAGGTTGATGGCTTTGTCGTTTAAATGATCAAGCAACCGTCCGGGGCAGGCAACGATGATTTCCGCGCCTTCCCTGATTTTTTTGATCTGGCCGGGTTTGCCGACACCACCATACACCACAACACTGCGCAGTCTGGTTTGTCCGGCCATGGTGCCGATATTTTCATGGATCTGTTCGGCAAGCTCCCTGGTGGGGGCCACGATGAGCGCCCGCACTTTTTTGCGGGGACCGGCCTGGAGGCGTTGCAGGAGCGGGAGCACAAAGGCCGCGGTTTTGCCGGTGCCTGTCTGGGCGAGGCCAAGGATATCGCGACCCGCGAGAATGGGAGGCATGGCCTCGCGTTGGATGGGGGTTGGGGACGTATACCCGCAGGCCTTTATGCCGGCGAGTATTTGGGGGTGAAACTGAAACTCATCAAAACTCATTAGAACTCCTTTGTTCGAGGGGCAATGCGGGAGAACGGGGTGGAATACAGCCGCATCGCGTAAGCGGTGTCTCTTGCGAGATCACCAGGATAGTGTTTGTTGTTGTGCAATACATGCCGGAAGGTGTCAGGATGGCGATCAAGTGTGACAGGGGGTAAAATCGACAATGGTTCCGTCCGGGGGATGTTCCGCTCTAATTTTCTGTTGTTAACGAAGTATGTGGTCGACAGAAACTTTGAGGGAGACTGACGAAGCAGGGAGGAAATAACACGGCTGGCTGGATTTCATAAAGAGGTATTACTTCTATTTAAATTAATATTCGTTAAGCCACCTTACTCTCTCTGTTTTCTTTGTGCAAGAGAATAAATGCGCTACAGGAAGAAAACAAGGGGCAAATCAGGATGATCCGCATGGGAGAGGCTGATTCCTGTTAAGAGGGGAATAAAGGTGTGGGGACGGGCGGCAACTTTGGGTATACTCACCAATAGTTCCGCTTTTATAGTTCCGCTTTTAGAAGCGGCAGATCGCTAAAGGCAAGGGGGCAGTCCTGTCCCGGCTCTCTGTGCGTTCCGAGATGGACGGCTCTTTGATTATGTTGGTTTCCACCGGGGCGAAGGGCAAATGGTAAAGGATATGAAAAGGTGGGTGACCAGATGAAAATGCTGATTTTTTTTGTCCGAGTGGCCTGTTGCGCGGGAATTTTGACAAGTCTGGGCTGCGCCGCCGCCGTTGTGGGCGGGGGAGCGGCGGGCGGATACGCCGTCGGCACGGATGAACGTTCTGCCGGGACGATGGTTGACGATGCTGCGATCACCGCCAAGGTTAAAAGTAAACTCATCGGCGATAAAAACGTCAAGGCCCGGAACATTGATGTGGATACCGTCGCCGGGGTGGTGGTACTTTCCGGGTATGTTGACTCGTCCCAGGAGGCGAGCAGGGCTGGTCACATCGCCAAGTCGGTGCCAGGGGTCGCGCTGGTGAAAAATGAACTCCGGGTGGGCTCTCGCACCATGGGGCAGGGTGTTGATGACAAGGTCCTCGGCGCCAGGATCAAGGCGAGGCTCCTTGAGGAGCCCGGCGTCAGATCGTTCAATATCGACGTGGATGTCTATTCCGGTTCAGTCAGTGTCACCGGCACTGTCTCAAGCAAGGAACAGAAGAATACGGTGCTCAACCTGATCCGTTCCGTAGAGGGGGTCAAGGGAGTGGTTGATAACCTGCAGATCCACTAATTACGGGGAATGTATTCCGCTCCGGCACGGTGTTGTCCGAACGGGATGCTACTTTTTGCGTCCATCAACTGGTTGTATTCAATGGCTATGTCGTGTGATCATCTCTGTGTTGTTCTGGTTGAACCCAAAGGGTCTGGGAATATCGGCTCCGTGGCGCGGGTTATGAAGAATTTCGGTTTTGGCGAGCTGCGCCTGGTGCAGCCGCGGGCAAGCCATCTCGGCGCGGAAGCACGCAATATGGCAGTGTCCGCCATTGATATCCTTGAACGAGCCAGGGTGTATGAAAATTTGGCCCTTGCCCTGTCCGACAGGAATCTTGCCTTGGGCACGACCCGTCGCTTCGGCAAATACCGGGAGGAGTTGCTCTCTCCGGCAGAGGCGGGTGCAACCGTTGCGGCTCTCGCCAAAACCGCCAGGGCGGCAATTGTTTTTGGCCCGGAGGATACGGGGCTCAAGACCGAGGATCTGGATCTCTGCCAGTACTGTGTGACCATCCCCACCCATGCCGATCTGCCCTCCATGAACCTGGCCCAGGCCGTGGCGGTCTGCCTGTATGAGGCCTCCTTGAAGTTTTCTTCTCCTGTCGAGGATAAGGCGCGGGGGAAGCGCCCGGCCTTGGGGAAGAACCTGGAAGCCATGTTTGTGCAGATGCGCCAGGTGCTTCTTGAGGTGGGGTTTCTCAATCCGCAGAATCCGGAGCATCTGGTCCGCGCTTTCCGGCGGATGCTTGCCCGGCAGGGTTTGACCGAACATGAGGTGCAGATTCTTCGCGGTCTGTGGGATAAGATTTCCTGGCTGCATCGGGGGAAAGGTGCATCCTGAGGGAGAAGCGAAGGATTGGCTTGGCTGTCGCAATCGGGTCGGCGCCATGGGGTGATTCTGGTGGGGCAATAAAAAAAGGGTTTCGCAATTATGCGAAACCCTTATCTTTTTTCGTGGGGTGAGCGATGGGACTTGAACCCACGACCTCCGAGGCCACAACCCGGTGCTACCACCAGCTGAGCTACGCTCACCATATGGGGGATATCCTCCCCGGAACCAACGCACCCTATATAATCAATCGGTTTCTGTTTCGCAAGGGCAAAGTCGGGGGGGCGCGGGCTTATAACTCTTTGCTGCAGTGCTTGCACATCTTGGCTTGGGATTTGACAATCTCCATGCAGTAGGGGCATTCCTTGCGATGGTTGTTTTCCAGAAGCTGTTTAATGGACATGTTGGCCTGCATCTCGATATCGCCATGGACGAACTTGTGATTGCGGATCGGATCGATGCAGTCGAGGTTGTTCAGGTCCACCAGAAGCTCGCAGGCCCGCTTACGTGCCGCGAGATCCGCACAGTTGTCGAGGACAAGACAGAGCGCCGGGGTGAGATTGTTTTCCACCACGCAGTTATCCAGATCCGCGGTATGGTTTTTTTCCTTGCTGTGGCGCTGATTTTGCTTCTGGATGGCCTCGATGTCAATTATTGATCCGGTAAAGGCGTCCGCGCCGCCCACCATGATGGTCATTCCGGTGTCCTCTCCCGGAAGCAGCATGTAGCGGCAGGATGCCTTGTGTCCGTAGCGTTCTTCGAATTGCTCCCAGCTTTTGGCAAAAATGGAGCAGTCGTTGTTGAGGCAGATGAACAGGATGTCCGATCCCCAGCCTAATCCGTCACCGATGTGGAATGGCGGGGCTTCGCAGCAGGAAAGCCGTTCCTTGCAATAGGGACAGAAATGTTCTTCGTTGGCAAGCTTGATGCAACGTTCAATATCCATGGTGATATCCTCCGGAGGCGCATGGCCTCTTGGTATCGGTGAGGGGGGAGCCGGTTTACTGGCGCACCGGCCTGGGCGCTATTCTCTTGCCGGTTCACAAGGCTGGGGACGTGATTTTTGTAATGGGGAAACAAAAAAACACGCGCCAAGGAGCAGCGGGAAAACAAGAGGGGGAACCTCGGTATTTCATTAAAAGCTTCAGCGTAAAATAATGCAGAATGCGGTGGAGGTCAACCGCGCAAGTGATTTTTCCCGACAAGCTCATGGTGGCCGGCGGTTTCCGGCAATTCGTGTGCCGGGGATGAAATGCGCTTGAGTTTCTCCGGTTGAACAGAGTACACTTTCAATCAAGGCAAGGGTGCCATGGGTGAGAGGCGCTTTTGTCCGGGTGTTGCGCAACCCTTGTACTCCCGGCGGATTACAGGAAAACTGATTGACTTTTATGGGGCTGGCAATTAAAGATGGTCTCGTGAAAATGTAAGGAATCAGGGCCGTTGCGCCGCAGGCCCATATCCCCTGCGGATCGAATTACGAACGTACAGCACGGATTTATTGTCCGCTGCTTCTTTTTTTTCAAGATTGAGAATTTGGGGCTACCGAAAACGATTATGGCAAAGAAAGAAATCTCTCGTTACGCGGAATCCGGCGTTGATATCGATAAAGGCAACGCCTTTGTCGATGCCATCAAGCCGGTTGTCGCCTCTACCTTTCGTCCCGGCGTACTTACCGGCATCGGCGGGTTCGGCGGCCTCTTCGCCCTGGGCAGCGGCAAATTTCAGGATCCGGTCCTGGTGTCGTCAACCGACGGGGTCGGCACCAAGCTGAAGATCGCCGAGATGTGCAACAAGCATGACACCATCGGCATCGATCTGGTGGCCATGTGCGTGAACGATATCATCGTTTGCGGCGCGCATCCCCTGTTCTTTTTGGATTATTTCGCCACCGGCGGGCTCGATCTCGGGGTTGCCACCGATGTGGTCAAGGGCATCGCCAAGGGGTGCGAGATTTCCAAATGCTCCTTGATCGGCGGTGAAACGGCCGAGATGCCCGGTCTCTACCAGGCCGGCGATTATGATATTGCCGGGTTCGTGGTCGGAATCTGCGAGCGAGACAGGCTGATTGACGGCTCCGAGATCAGTGTCGGCGATAAATTGATCGGCCTCGCCTCAAGCGGATTGCACAGCAACGGCTTTTCCCTGGTGCGCAAGATCTGCTTCGAGGAAATGGGGCTCAGCGTCAACGACCGGATCGATGAATTCGGCTGCACCCTTGGCGAGGAATTGCTGCGGCCGACCAGGATCTACAGCGAAACCCTGCTGAATCTGGTGAAAAACTTCAAGGTGAAAGGGTTGGTGCATATAACCGGCGGCGGCATTATTGATAATATCCCGCGGGTCTTGCCCAATGGCTGCAAGGCGGTGATCAACAAAAAGGGCTGGCAGGTCCTTCCGGTTTTTGATTTTCTGCAGAAAAATGGCAAGATCTCCGCCCATGAGATGTGCCGCACCTTCAACTGCGGCATCGGCATGGTGGTGGTGGTTGATGCAAAACAGGTGGATGACTGCATGCAGCAACTGATCGCCCTGGGGGAAACCCCCTATCTGATCGGGGAGATTGACGCCATGAAGAAAAAAGATACCATGGCTGTCGAGGTGGATTGCGGCTGATTGCTTGACGTTATGCTGTTCTGGTCATGGCTCGCGGGTTTCCCCCGTGGGCCTTTTTTTTGGTGTGGATTCAGCTTCCGCAGTCTTTGCTTCCGCCCTTGATCTTGTAAATGGCATGCTGCAAGGCGGGGAGCACCGCCTCCAGATTTTCCCTGGCCGCCTTTTTGCTGCCAGGCAGGTTGATGATCAGGCTCTGTTTTCTGATGCCGGCGATCCCCCGGGAGAGGATGGCATTGGGGGTTTTTTGCAGGCTGGCCAGGCGCATGGCCTCGCCGATGCCCGGGATTTCCCGGTCAAGAACCGCCCGGGTAGCCTCGGGGGTCCGGTCGCTGGGGGAAACGCCGGTGCCGCCGGTGCTCAGGATCAGGTCAATTTTCAATTCATCCGCCCAAGCCCGGAGGGTTTCTTCGATGATGGCGACTTCGTCCGGCACCACGGCATAGGCCACCACGGAATATCCCTGTTCGGTGAGCATTTCCCGCAGTTGCGGGCCGCTGGTGTCTTCCCGTTCCCCGCGCGACCCCTTGTCGCTGATGGTCAGTATGCCGCCGGTGTATGATGTCATGCGCAGTCTCCTTCAGGCAGATGCTGTCGGTCTGTATCTTAGTAAGAAAAATCCAATGAAGTCAAGCAGCTAATTGGAATGTCTGTTGTCTTCTGTCAGGCAACCTGCTATTTTGGTCGGTGAAATGAGAGCCGCATCAATCCTCGTATGTGTCGAGGGGAAGTGTTTGTTGTCAGGATATCCATATTTCTTCGGTTGCTTTTCATGGAAAAACCCGCACAGGATACAGGGAAAATAGCCAGGTCCGCCGGCACTGTCGGGGTGGCGGTTATGTGCAGCCGTATCCTGGGGTTGGTCCGGGAGCAGGTTTTTGCGGTGTTTTTCGGGGCGGGCTTTGCCTTTGACGCATTTGTGGTGGCCTTCCGTATCCCCAATCTCCTGCGCGATCTCTTTGGGGAAGGCGCCTTGAGTGCCGCCTTTGTCGCGGTTTTTTCCGATTATCAAACCAACAAGGGAGAAAAGGCGACCTGGGTTCTGGCCGGCAATGTCCTGGTTTTTATCGGGATTCTGCTCAGTTGCCTTACCCTGTTGGGGGTGTTTTTCGCAGAGCGGATCGTCTGTTTCATGGTTGAGGCCGAGTTTGAGGCGATTCCGGGAAAGGTCGAACTCACCACGCTGCTTTCGATGATCATGTTCCCCTTTCTTGTCTGTATCTCCCTCTCCTCCGTGGTGATGGGTATTCTGAACACCCGGGGCCGTTTTTTCATCCCTGCTCTGGCCTCGGGCTTTTTCAACCTCGGTTCCATCGTCGGCGGCGTGGGTTTTGCCCTGCTCATGCCCCGGTTCGGGCAGCCGCCCATCGTGGGCATGGCCATCGGCACCCTGATCGGCGGCCTGCTCCAGCTTGGCTGCCAATTGCCCGCCCTGTTCAAGGCCGGGTTTGTTTTTATGCCCCAGCTAGACCTCCGCCATCCCGGACTGCGCCGCATCCTGAAACTCATGGCCCCGGCGGTGATCGGCCTTGCCCCGTTGCAGATTAATGTGCTGCTCAATACCTATTTCGCCTCGTCCCTGGCCGAGGGGAGCCTTTCCTGGCTCAGTTACGCCTTCCGCCTCTTCTGGCTGCCGGTGGGCCTTTTCGGGGTGGCGCTCTCCACCGCGACCATGCCGGTGATTGCCCGGTATGCCGCGCTCAAGGATATGGACAACCTGCGGAAAACCTACGCCTCCTCGCTGACCCTGGCCTTCTCGTTGACTATTCCCGCTTCTGTGGGGTTGATTCTGCTGGGCGAGCCCATTACCCGGGTGATCTTTCAGCACGGCAGCTTTGACAGCCTGGCCACCACACGAACCGCCGAGGCCTTGGCCTGTTATGCCGTGGGGCTTTTTGCCTATTCCTCGGTCAAGATCATGGTCCCGGTGTTTTATGCCCTGGATAAGGCCCGTTATCCGGTGGTGGGCAGCTTCTTGACCATGGCGGTCAACGTGCTTCTGGTCTGGCTCACTATCGATTTATTGCAGCACAAGGCCCTTGCCCTTTCCATCTCCTGCGCCATGATCCTGAATTTTCTTTTTCTGAGCACGGTCTTGCACCGGAAGCTCGGCGGGTATTCCCTGCACTATCTGCTTGCCGGTCTGGGCAAGGTGTTGGCCGCCTCCCTGGGTATGGCCCTTTGGCTGATCGGGTTAGGTCTGCTCCTGGCTCCTTTGGCCCTGGACGGTTTCGCGGCCAGCCTGGCCGTCCTGGTAATGGCCATTGCCACCGGAGGAGCGGTCTACGGGGTGACACTCTATGCCTTTGGGTTCAAGGAGTTGACCATGCTGGTGGAACGGGTCCGGCAGCGTTTCGGCTGGTGATGATGTTTCCCGGTGTTAGGGGATTTGGCGCAGGAGGCTGAGCTGACCCAGCAGGGCCGGAACAGCTGTATCGACCCGGAGGATGCGGGCGCCGAGGCTGAAGGGTATGAAGCCTTGCTCCTTGAAGCGTTGCACCTCAAAGTCAACCCAGCCCCCCTCCGGGCCGATGGCCAGGATTGCCCGTTGGTCCGGCTGGCCCGACAATCCTTCGGCCGCCCGGGCCATGGTCCGGGCGCCTTCCGGATGGGCAAGAAGCCGGAGAGGGCAATCATTAAGCAGCCCGGGGAGCAAGTCTTCCACGAATGGCCGGAAGCGGGGATGAACGGAGAGCTCCGGCAGCCTGGTGTCAATGGCCTGCTCAAGGCCGAGGCAGAGCGGCTCGGTAAAGTCGTTGTTTCGGATGAGGGTGGAGCTGAAAAAACTTTTTTCAACCCGGTTGGCGTTGACCAGGAAGATCCGGCTTACCCCCATGGAGGCCGCCTGGGCCAAGACCCGTTTCAGCATGATGGGGCGGGGCACCGCCAGGATCAGGTCGGTGGGCGGCAAGGGGGGAGGTTCGCTGGTAAGTTGCACCTCAAGGACAAGGGTATTGCCGGTCATCTCCCGGATGCAGCCGGTGCCGAGCAACCCGTCCAGCACCCCGACCCGGAGAGTGTCCCCGATTGTGGCGCGGAGGATCTTGCGGATGTGTTCGGCGCGGCGTCCGGTCAGGGTGACATGCTGATTGGTCAGTTCCCGCGGATGGAGTAGGATCAGGTTCATAATGGATATGGTGTCGGCTTTTTTTTACAATCTGTTCATGACGGTGGGGGTGATTGTATTCGCTCCGCTTCTTTTCGTCAAAGTTATACTGACCCCCAAGTACCGCAGCCGTGTCGGTAAGCGGCTGGGCTTCGGTCTTGGGAAAAGCCCCGGCGCTGGCGGTTCGCGCCGACCCCGCATCTGGGTGCATGCCCTGTCCGTGGGGGAGGTGGCTTCCGCCCGGAATCTGGTGCAGGAGCTGCGGCGCAAGTACCCTCAAGGGATCATCATCTTTTCCTCGGCCACCCGGGCCGGGGAGTCTTTTGCCCGCAGCACCCTCCATGCGCATGTTGATTGTTTCTCGCCCTTTCCCTTTGATCTGCTCATAAGCGTAAGGGTGTTGCTTTCCTGGGCAAGGCCCGATCTTTTTGTTCTGGTGGAGACCGATTTTTGGCCGAATTTTCTGCGGGAGCTCAATCGGCGGGGCATTCCTTCTCTGCTGGTCAATGGCCGGGTCTCGGAAAGCTCCCTGGCCAGATATCGCAGGTTCTGCCGGCTTTTCAGGCCGCTTTTCAATTCCTTCCGCGCCCTTGCCATGCAGACGGAGCAGGATGCCATGGCCATGCGGCAGCTCGGGGTTGACCCGGCCCGGTTGGCTGTGCTGGGCAACCTGAAATACGATGCGGCCTTGTCTGGGAACGGTGTCACACCAGGGCTTGACCGCTCTGCCTTGCGGATTCCGGAGCAGGCCCTGGTCTGGGTGGCGGGCAGCACCCACAAAGGAGAGGAAGAGATTGTTTTCACGGTTTTTCAAGAGCTTCTCCGGTTTCGTGCCAATCTGTTTCTGGTGCTGGCCCCGCGGAATGTGGAGCGGGGCGCCGAGCTTGCCGCCATGGCCGCCCGCCACGGGTTTGCCGCCTGCCGCCGCTCGCTCGATGAAACGGGGGAGGGATCGGTGTTGATCCTCGATACCCTGGGGGAGCTGGCTTCGGTATACGCCCTGTGCGATGTGGCTTTTATCGGCGGCAGTCTGGTGCCCCAGCGGGGCCATAACCCCTTGGAGCCCGCGGTGCATGGCAAGCCGGTCCTGTTCGGGCCGGGCATGGAGGATTTTGCCGAGATCAGCCGTGATCTTCTCGCGGTTGGCGGGGCCCGGCTTGTCCGCGATGGGGGGGAGCTCCGCGCCGGGCTTGCCCTCCTGCTGGACGATCCGGCTGAGCGGGAGCGGGCAGGGCGCCGGGCGCAGGAGCTGGTCGCGGCAAGGCGCGGAGTCACCGCTGCGCACATCGGACTGATCCGTGATATCTTGGCGCGGGAGGGGAGAGGATGAGGCCGCTGCTTGCCGTGCTCTTTCTGGTCGGCCGCATTTTTTCGCCGGCATACAGCCTGGTCATGCTGGTGCGCGCCTATCTCTACCGGAACGATATCTTTTTGAAATCACAACGGCTGCCGGTCCCGGTGATCAGCATCGGCAATCTCACCCTGGGAGGCACCGGGAAAACCCCCATGGTGCGCTATGTAGCCCGTTTGCTCTTGGACAGGGGAGTGCGGCCGGCCATTGTCAGCCGCGGCTATGGCGGTAAAGCCGCAGGCCGGATCAATATCGTTGCCGATAGGACGAAAACGCTGCTCCCGCCGGAGATGGCCGGGGATGAGCCGTTCATGCTGGCCGAGGCGCTGCCCGGGGTGCCGGTCCTGACCGGCTCCCAGCGAGCGCGGGTTGCCAGGCATGCCGTCGAGGCCTTCGGGGCGAACCTCATTGTCATGGACGATGGCTTTCAGCATCTCGCCCTACGGCGTGATCTTGATCTGGTTTTGTTCAGCGCCGGGACGCTTCTCGGCAATGGCCGGGTTTTTCCCGGCGGTGAATTGCGGGAACCGCTCTCCGCCCTGGGGCGGGCCCATGCCTTTGTCATTACCGGGGTGGATGCCAGCAATCGTTCCGTGGTCGAGGATTTTCACCGTCGGCTGCAGGGGTCCTTTCCGGCAAAGCCCGTGTTTTTGGGGGAGTATCTTCCTGCCGGGATCTGGCACAGCAGCCGGGATATGGCTTGCACCCTGGCCGAGGCCAGGAGCAGGGAGGTGTTTTCCTTTGCCGGAATCGCAAACCCGGATTCCTTTTGCCGGACCTTGCGGCAGGAGGGGTTCTCCGTGACCGGCTCCAAGGAGTTCAGGGATCATCACGACTACACAGCGCAGGATGTCTCCGCTCTTGTTGCCGCAGCACGGGCAAGCGGGGCCCGGGCGCTCATCACCACGGAGAAGGATTTTGTCAAACTCCGGCCCTTTTTCGGTTCGTTTCCCATCCTGGCCTTGACCATTGAACTTCGCATGGGCCGGGAATTCGATCTCTTCCTGGCGGATCACCTTTCCCGCCACGCGCTGTAGCGGCAAAAAAACTGCTTCCAAGGAAAACGGGCGGCGGCGGGTGTGTTTTTTTTGCCACAGTCAGACGATCCATTGGCGGGCACGGTTTCCGGATTGTCTTTTTAACATATTGATAATAAAACGTTTATTTGTTTTTCTCCCAATATGGCTCTCGCTGGTCTGTTTTTTGCATCTGCTTTGTTATGATTTCATGAGCGTTGCACAATACACACAGACTACAAGAGAGTGTTTTATTATATGGATTCTTTACAGCACACCATCAAAAGGCCGGTAAGCTTCGCGGGTATCGGCCTCCATTCCGGCAAGGCTGCCACCCTTTCCATTCTGCCCGGCGAGAAAAACAGCGGGATTCGCTTTCTCCGCAGTGATCTGCCGCAGGCCGCGCCAACCCCAGCCTTCATGGACCGCATCATCGACACCCGTCTTGCCACCACCATCGCCACCGAGGACGAGGCGATGATCTCCACCACCGAGCATTTGCTGGCCGCGCTTTTCGGCATGGGCATCGATAACGCGGTGGTCGAGCTGGACGGCCCCGAGGTGCCCATCATGGACGGCAGCGCCGGTCCTTTTGTCCATGTGCTGAAGCGGGTGGGCCGCCGACGGCAGGACGCCTGCAAATGGATGCTCAAGGTGAACAGGGAAATCTCCTATGTCGAGGGCGATTCCTATGTGAAGATCCTGCCCTATGACGGATTCAAGGTTACCTGCGAGATAGAGTTCAATCATCACCTGATCAGAAAGCAGACCTTTTCCAGTGATCTCAACCCGCAGAAATTCGCCAAGGAGGTTGCCGGGGCCAGGACCTTCGGTTTCCTGGATCAGGTTGAGAAGCTCCGCCAGAGCGGTCTTGCCCTGGGCGGCTCCCTGGAAAATGCCGTGGTTATCGACGATGACGGCATAGTCAATGCCGAGGGCTTGCGTTTTGCCGACGAGTTTGCCCGGCACAAGACCCTGGACGTGATCGGCGATCTGGCCCTGTTGGGCTTTCCCCTGCTGGGGCATGTCGTGACCAGGAAATCCGGGCATGGCCATCATTTTTCCCTGATGAAACAGCTTGCCGCCCAGCCCGAGCGGTGGGACTTGATCGCCTATGAGAAAGAAGGGGAGAACCGGGTCCTGGAAAAGGTGGTCTTGACCACCAAGGAGGCAGGCGACAAGCTGCTCTCCTATCTGTTGCCGCCCAGCATCGCCCTTGCCGGGCAGACCAGCTTCGCTTAAACGAGCAAACCTCTCCCGAGAGGAACGACCCGCGGATGGTGCAACTTCCGCGGGTTTTTTTACGCCCATCGTTCGGCCGGGATCGTGCGCGCGGGGGTTGCGACTGCTGCTTGCCGCGAATCATCCTTGCAATGGCGGGGGAAATTGGTACCATGCAACAGCATCAGTATGAATGATTCAATATGGCCGGGGATGTCCAGCCGGGCCTGATTAACCAAGAGGAGCAGGATATGGGGTTTTCCGGAAAACTTGGCTTTGTCGGCGGTGGGCTGATGGCCGAAGCCCTGATCAAGGGCATCACAGGGGCCGGGCTTGTCAAGGCCGACCAGATTGTGGTCGCCGATCCCAGCAGTGCCCGGCGGGCGTTGCTGCAGAAGGACTATAATGTTGCCGCGGTTTCAGAGGCCACGGCTGTCTGGGCGGAATGCAAGGTGGTCGTCCTGGCGGTAAAACCGCAGGTGGTCGGCGCAGTTCTCTGCGAATCCCGCGAAGCAATAAACGCGACTCACCTGCTTATTTCCATTGCCGCGGGGATTCCTCTGTCCGTGCTGGAAGGCGCGGTTTCCGGGCGCGGCTGCCGGGTTATCCGGGTGATGCCCAATACCCCGGCCATCGTGCTCAAGGGCGCGTCCGCCCTAAGCCCCGGTAAGGGCGTGAGTCCCGAGGATCTGGCCGTGGCCACCAGCATCTTCGATGCGGTCGGGGTCAGTTTTGTGCTGGACGAGTCCTCTCTTGATGCGGTTACCGGTTTGAGCGGCAGCGGCCCGGCCTATGTCTTTACCTTTATCGAGGCCCTGATCGACGCAGGGGTCAAGGTCGGACTGGCCCGTCCCGTGGCGCAGACCCTTGCCCTGCAAACCGTGCTCGGCTCGGTATTGCTGGCTTTGGATGGGACCAGGCATCCCGCCGAGTTGCGGGCCATGGTGACTTCTCCGGGCGGCACAACCATTGCCGGCTTGCATGAGCTTGAAAAGGGGGCCTTCAGGGCGCTGGTCACCAACGCGGTGGAGGCGGCCACCAACCGCTCCAGTGAACTCGGGAGGCTTGTGGTCTCCGGCCTCGGCAAGGAGTCGCAACAAAAATAACCTTGCCGTCTGGATGGAAGAACGGCAAGAGGCGCTGTACCGAACAGTGCAGAGGTGCTGATTCGTTACGCGCTTAGGTATATTGGGTAAGGCATGAATATTCGCAAGGTTGGCATCATCTGTCGAAAGGATTCGCCCGCCGCCCTGGCGATGAGCAGGGAGCTGCTTTCCTGGCTGGGGGAGCGGGGTATTGGCGCCGAGGTGGATACCCTTGCCGACGATATGGACCTGCTTATCATCCTGGGCGGGGACGGCACCCTGCTCCATGTCGCGGACCAGGCGAGCCGGCTGCGGGTGCCGGTGGTCGGGGTGAATCTCGGCGATCTCGGGTTTCTGACCGAGGTGGCGGTCAGCGAGCGGTATGAGGTTCTGGAAGGGATTCTCGCCGGGGAGATGGTTATTGAGGAAAGGCTGATGCTCAAGGCCAGGATTCATCGCGGCGGCGAGGCTGTGGCTTGGCGCTATGCCCTCAACGATGTGGTGATCAGCAAGGGCAGCGTTGACCAGTTGCTTCAGTTAAGCACCTGGGCCGATCAAAAGTACATCACAACCTACCGGGCGGATGGGTTGATCTTTTCCACCCCCACCGGCTCCACGGCCTACAACCTTTCCGCCGGGGGGCCCATCGTCAATCCGGCCTTGCAGTCCATCCTGGTTACGCCGATCTGCCCGTTCATGCTGGAGAGCCGGCCGGTGCTTCTCCCCGCCGCAGTCTGTCTCACAACCACACTTGCCGAGCAGGTCAATAAGGCTAAGGTTATTGTCGATGGCCAGCCGGCCTGGGAAATGTCGGCCAGCGAAACCTTGGAGGTGGTGGCCTCGGAAAGGCCCCTGCACCTCATCTGCTCGCCCCAGAAGGATTATTTTGAAATCCTGCGCAACAAGCTGAACTGGGGCGGTAAGGCAGGCGGGGCGGGAAAGTGCAAGCGGTGAGGGGTGTGTGTAGTGCGTGAATAATAAAGCGGTGGCCTCAACACAAAGAGGTCACCGCTTTATTATTCGCGTCATACCGGCGAAGGCCGGTATCCAGTCATTTCAGCATGTTGCAGCTGCCTCTGGACCCCGGCCTTCGCCGGGGTGACTTATGCAACAACCAAAGGCAGGCTAATCCTTGTCTTCAAGCTTGTGGGCCAGGGCTTCCCGCTCTTCCTGCATGGCGATCTTTCCCGCCTCGATGGCTTCGCTGAGGGTTCGTTTCTTCTCGTCGAGAAAATCCTTTCCCTGCGCGGCAAGGTCCGTGCCCCTGCTGATCAGTTCCTTGCCCTTGGCGATCATCTCCTTGCTCCGCTCGATGGCGGTTTCCTTGTATCCCTCAAAATCATCGGGCAGGTTTTTGGTCCGGTCCTTGAGTTCGGCCCCATAATCGGCCAGCATCTCGCGGGTTTCCTGGCCGGTTTTCGGGGCGGTCAGCAGGGCAATGGCCGCGCCGACAACGGTTCCTGCCAGGAAGGCCAACACTGCGGTGCTGGAATTGTCACAATCGTCTCTGCTCATATCATTCTCCTTTTTTAGGTGTTGTCCATGATCGGTTGAGGAAATGCGAGAAGGCCATGACCCCCGCGCTGACACTGCCCAGGGTGGTGATAACCGGGCGCACCGATTCCTTGAACAGGGTGGTGGTGGTGAGCAGGGCGTCCGCCGACTTCTGGGCGGTGTAGATGACTGCGTCGGTCTTTTCCAGCTTGTCGCCCAGGGAGATGGAGAGGAGCTGGATCTCGTTGGCCGCCTCGGTAAGGGATTGGCACAGCGGGTCCACGTGCTTGTTCACGCTCTCGATGCAGGTCTCCAGCTTTTGCAGGGTGCGGCGAAACTGCAGGAATGTCGGGACCAGGGCTATGGCAATGGCAAAAAGGCTTACGGCGCTAAGCAGGGAGAAAAATTCTGAAGAGGTCACTTCCGTTACTCCTGTGTGAGCCAAGGATGAAGGTGAAAAATTATGTTCTTATAATAGAGATGTTTCTCCTGAGCCGCAAGGGGAAAAGGCATCCGGCTATTTCTTGGGAGGCCGGTCGTTGTCTTGGCTACATCGGCAGGGAAAACATGGCCTGCAGTTTTCCGTCTCGCACCCGCACCTCGCGCAGGGTATAGGCTGCGGTGATCTCCTTGAGATTGCGGCCCTTGAGTTCGTAGATCGGGCGTTGGGCGAGTTCCTGCCGGGCGATGGACTCGATGGCGGTTCGGGCCTTGTCCTGCAGCTCGGGCATGAGTCCCGGCAGGTCTAGCCGTTCCACCGTGGCCTGATCGAGATACAACGCCTTGGATTCCGCGTCGTAACGCGGCGTTGCCGCAATCCCCAGGTATCCGGTGATCGGTTTGAGCAAGGGAACGTTCAGCTCGACCCGCGTATTGATTCCGACCTGATTGGCGCCCTCGGAGAGAAAAATCTCCGGCTCGCTGAGCGCGACATTCAGGACCAGCCAGTTTTTGGTGATGGGAAACCGGGGGGCAACCCGTGCCTGGACCTCATCGCGGGTCATGGTCACCACTATTTCGCCGGAATTGCAGCCGGCAATAAAAATAAGAATGGCGAGAGCCAGGATCAGCCAGTTTTTTGAAGTCCGGATGTTCAAGGGAAGGCTCCTTTGTTTCGGGAAAGATCCATCTCAAGGTCTCCAACAGGAGATTTCTGTAAAAAAATGAACCAGGCTATCCTTTGGCTTGGTGATCTTTTTGTCATCGTCCACCGACAGCACGATGACAGCTTCCTTCCCATGTTTTTGTCGTAGGTCGGGTAGAGCAAAGCGAAACCCGACAATTTTCAGTCAAGCTGTGGATGATGTTGTCGTTTAAGCGTCGGGTTTCGTTCCTCAACCCGACCTACGAAACTTCATCTGGTCTACCAAGGCGTTCCTCAAAGCTTTTAATCGGAGCTGTTAATCGGGGACAGACCACGTTTTTACACGATTCTTTCCTGTGCTCTTCTCATTATCGACTGTTTGCTTACACGGCCTTCCTGCTTTTCCTGGAATTACCCGGCGACCAAGCACTGCGGCTATTTCTTCTGTGAATTATGGGTTGCCAAGGGAAAAATTCCCATTGGTGGCCCGACGAATCTGGGCAACGATTCCTGGTTCTATCTCATGACGGAAAAGTTCTCGGTAGGAGGCCTGCCTTTCTTCACCGGTCCGGCCAGAACTCAGATAGACGGGATGGTGGCTCAATAGGGCCGATGTTTCGCCTTGACCATTGCAACCATAGCTTGACCAGCGATATTCGCCTGGGTGTTCAACGATACCGGCATGTACCGGATTCATCTCGATGTACCGCTGGCATAACAACAGATATTTTTCCTGTTGAGTGATGCATGAGCGAAAACGTCCTTCCCAAAGTGTTCCGCTACGACGATACCTGCGGTTGATGTACTGAACATAACGCTACCCCAATCGTTTCATGAGCATTCCGGCGCTGTCCACATCTGTCGCTGTCAAAAGAAGGTGAGCATGGTTGGTCATCAACACATAGGCATGTATGGAACAACCTGTGTCACGGCTATACTCCTGCAACCACTCAAGATAAAATCCGTAATCCTCGTCAGCATAAAAACAAGGCTGCCGATTATTTCCACGTTGGATCAAGTGAAGAGGAACACCTGGTATGGTGAGGCGGGGTCGTCTCAGCATGAGCACACTTGTACTTATCTTTCATTTTTTCAGCAACATAAAACGTGGTCTGTCCCCAATTGGTCTCATGGTTTCGAAAGGTGGTTCCGCACTTCGGAATTAATAGCCTTTGGCAGCAAATTTCTTTAAGCTGAAAATGGGTAACATTGCTACAGCGCCGACATAAATTCTCTGTCAGGACATGTCGTGAAAAGAGACAAAAGGTTGTTCGTCCGAATTCGAAAGATCAGTTATAGCATCCTCTTTTGCTTGGTTGGCGCGATTTATGCCGGTGTTGCGAACCCGTATAGTACATTGTGGCCGACAGCCCCTGCTTATGAGTATCGGCTGGATGCCAGCGGGCAGTTCACTTTAGAAGAAAAGGTGGCTCCACGGTTTTGCAAGACCCCTTTCCTGTTTCACTATCTCTCCCTACAGTCCCTGCAGGCAATATTTAGGATTCTGGATGATGCCTGGCTTGCCGGGGAAAAACCCATACCCGGCTCTGCTGCCGAGGTCATCGCCCGGATTCATGAGCAACGGTTTGACCCAGGCAAGCCCTATGTTATTTCCGGAAGCCACTTCTCGGAGCTTTATACCCGCAACCTTGGGATATTCTATAATGCGGCGCTGGATCCCCGTTTTGCTCTGTCTGCGGCGGACTGGACGGCGCGACAACAGTCGATTACCTCAACACTGGCATTACACCTTAGCCTTTTGGAACAGGCCGATCGGGAATACACCACACTCTATCCCATCTGGCCGAACATCTATAGCGGAGTCAATGTGTATGCCGAGCCATCGGATACGCTGTTTGCGATTTTTTACACATTACGGGCCATGACCGATGTCAACTTTATCGCAGCCAGGTTTCCCGCCAAAATGGATATCCCGCCCCATCCCCTACAGACACAGCGAATCGGCAAGGAACTGCTTGAACGCCATCGCGGCCTTCTTAAAATCCGTATCGAAAACTACCTTAGCCATATCATCAATCCTGAAACAGGCCTTGTACGCCAGGATATACTTTTGTCCAGTGCCCGCGACCAGATCAAGCGGCAAAGCAGTTTTTACGACAACGTTATCGCCTGGGGTTCAGTCAGAATGGCCACGGATCTTGGCCTTGTAATACAATGCCCCGCCATTCTGCAAAATGACGGACATTGCGATTTTGATAAATGGAAGCAGCTTATCGTCTCCGCCTTTTGGGATGATACAACCGGGATCTTTATTGATGACCTTTCTCCTCTATCGCGCGCGGAAAAGAGTTTTTCGGCAGACTCTTTTATTATTCTTTCGAGCGGATTTTTAGACCTGCGGCTCAGGAAAGAGAGAGAAATGTTGATGCGGATCCGCGACTATATTGTTGCCAGGGGGTTGGATAAACCTTTGCCACTCCGCTATGCCGACAAGGACCACCCGGAAAGGCTCTACCCGCTTGTCCGGGCATTTGCCGCATCCTATATGGGGGAAACACACTGGAGCCATTGGGGGATGGAATATATCAAGGGTCTGATACTGCTTGCAGAATATGATCGGAAATATATGGAAGAGGCCCGTGCGGCCCTGGAAACATATCGCCAGAAAATCGAGGAATACGGTGGGTATCCGGAGCTTTATGATACGGACGGAAAGATGTATCACGTCTGGTGTTACAAGAGCATGCTACAGACCGGCTGGGTGGTCAACTATGAACAGGCCCAAATGATGGCTGGGGAGCAAGCATCATGGTAATTTACCTTAAGGTGCCCCCCGGCTCTGCCGGGGAATCGCAAAGTCGTAGGTCGGGTAGAGCAATGCGAAACCCGACAATTTTCAGTCGAGCTGTGCAGCGCCTGGTTCGCCATTCTTTCATTTCATTGATGTGATGCCATGTATTCAGTAACTGCTTGCGTCAAAAGGCCTGAGCGGGTTTCTCCATGTTTCTTTGCATAATAATCGATTGATT
>Ga0180009_10002376_pt1 | contig 22155 bp, 16 predicted proteins | sample OS_PC_MetaG_FD_123537 | JGI IMG/M metagenome (GOLD analysis project Ga0180009, IMG submission 123537) | Groundwater microbial communities from the Aspo Hard Rock Laboratory (HRL) deep subsurface site, Sweden - OS_PC_MetaG | ecosystem: Environmental > Aquatic > Deep subsurface > Groundwater...
CCATAGTTGCCACGGTCAAATCAAGGCCGTGGCCGATACATACGGGATGCCGGACCTGAGCGTCAAATACCTCTGGGAATTGGTGGCCGATATCCTGGTTATCGATTGAGATGTTTATTTATACAAGGCATCCTATTTTTTATTAAGTATTGCGCTTATTTTCCTTAATGTATCTGAATCGGTTTCCTGAATTAATTTTACAAGCTTGCTGCGTTCATCGGAAAGTTCTAGGCCCGCTTCTTTAACAACCTCCGACTTGACTTTCAAAATTTCACAAATCGTTTTAACCAGATTGGCCGGGGAAATCGGTTTCTCCAATATAATCCTTGGACGCACTTTCGATGTCATGGCCATGAAGTCTTCGATTTGATCACTGCCCATTTCGTCACGGGCATGTGCCGTGATAACGATGATAGGCAGGTTGGCCCACTTTTTATTTTTTCTCAACGTGCGCAGAACCTTGACTCCGGACATCCTCGGCATAACCATATCAAGGGTCATTAAATCGGGAATAAACGTCTCTACTTTTTCCAGGGCATCCAATCCGTCAACGGCTGTTTCAACCTTAAAACCGGCGTCTTCCAAACAAGCAGCCAGAAAATTGCGCACATCAGGTTCGTCATCGACTACCATAACTCTTTTTTCAGATGCATGCTTCATTTTCACACTCCTTTTCTAAAGAAATTAAGAAAAAATTATTTTAGCCTTTCGTAAATCTGATCCCGTCCCGCTTTCAGCGAGACTACGGGAGTTCATACCTGCAAAATTAAGGTCATAAAATCGTAACACGATTTTATTCCGATAAAATTCCAGCGACCACTTTCAATAACTCTTCCGGATCAATAGGCTTGTTAAAGAAAGCTTCCGGCGTTGAAAAGCCGTTGAGTTCGTCAAGCAGGCTTTTGAAAGAGTCGTTGACGGCGGTAATGATGATCACCGGGATGTCTTTGAGCGCAGGATGTCTTTTATATTGACGATAGGTTTTCATTCCGGATTGTCCCGGCATGGTAATATCGAGGGCAATTAAGTCCGGTTTTTCTGATTTGGCCAGTTCAAAACCTTCGATCCCGTTTCTGGCCAGAACCGTATCATAGCCGTTGTCCTGAAAAATGGCCTCAAAATAGGCTAAAACATCCTGTTCATCTTCGACAATCAGAATCTTTTTGGCTGCACTCATCATTAAACTCAATTATATGCGCTTTACCTTTACGCTTCTTTACTAATTACTTTGGGCAGCCGCAGCCGTGGGAGACTGATGCGAAACGTCGTTCCTTTGCCGGGCACGGACTCCAAATCTATTTTCCCGCCGTGTTCCTGAACAATTTTTTTGGTCATCAGCAGCCCCAGACCGGAGCCCCCCAAACCCTTGGTAGTAAAAAAGGTTGTAAACACTTTTCTTTTGACTTCATAATCCATTCCGCAACCATTGTCGGTAACCTCATATATGATTGCGCCATCGTCTTCGAATGTCCGCACCGTTACATGACATCCAGCTCCCTCGCTCACCTGGCAGGCATCTATGGCATTGCCCACCAGGTTTGTCAGACATTCGTGCATACTTTCATAATCGATAGGCGCCGGGTTAACATCGCCTAATTTTTCGTTCTTCAGCACAATACCCAGTTTGGCGGCCTTGACCGCATATAAATCGACGACTTCTTGGGCGATTTCTGCAGGGTCGCAATATTTAGCCTGAATTTGACGACCTTTGGAAAAACTAAGAAACGCTTTTACAAATATCGAAATACGTTCGATATTGCGCACCAGCATTTCCATGCCTTTCTGGATGCGTTCGATATTTCCTTTGCTTAAGCCGGAATTCAACATATACATGCCGCCTTCCAAGGCCGTGATAAGATTCTTAATACCGTGGGATAGTCCCGCAACAGTATGCCCTACAGCCGCCAGGCGCTCGGCTTCGAGTTTTTCCTGCTCAAGCTGCTTGATTTTACGCAGATCCTGAACCGAAAAGGCCATGCCGATGGCGCCGTCGTCGGCCATGAGCCTGTTGCCGATCAGACGCACGGGAAAAGCTTCGCCGTTAATTGTTTTGACCTCGATTTCCGGCAGATAGACATGTCCGGGCAATTCGGACACCTGGGCTAAAAACCCTGTGGGGAGCATGGCGGCAAGTTCTTCTCTGGAAACCACCTGATTGTTCTTGATGTTGAAAAGTTTGCGGGCAGCAGGGTTGAAGATGGTTATCTTTCCCCTTTCGTTTACCGCAAAGATGCCGTCCATGGAAGTCGCGATAATGGTTTCCAGAAAAGTGTTTGCAAATTTCAGCCCGTCTTCCAGTCGAAGCGTTTGGGTGACATCAACGGCCATCTCCATGACAAGATCAAATTTACCGTTTGGTTGTTTCAGGGGTACGGTAATCACATGGAAATGCAGGATCTTGCCTTTTTTAGATTGCCATGAGTGGTATCCCGTATGCATTTGCCCGTCCGTAAACGTTTGACGGGCAGTACATTCGGTACATTTGTGTTTTAATCCTTTGAGAGTTTCAAAACAGTAGCGGTCTTGAACATCCCCGAGCCAATCCCTCAGCCGTTTGTTGGCCTTTATGATGCGAAAGTTTCTATCAATCAGCAAAATATTGCAGGGAACCTGATCTAAAAGAAGCTGATACTCATCTCGAATTTGGGCTGCTTCGGTGATGTTGGTGAAAATATGGATGATAAAAGGGAAATTTCCATCTTCATCCACGATAGGTGTCGTATGTTGCAGATAGCGAATCTGCCGCCCGCTTCTGTCATATCCCACTTCTTCGTTTATGCGGGGTGTACCGTCTTTGAAAGTCAGCGTGCTTTCACAGTAGGAGCACATGTCCTCTCTGCTTTTGTAAATATTATAGCATTTATGGTGTTTCCAGGAACCGAACAATTGCTCAAACGCGCTGTTGGCGTAAACCAGATTAAATTCCGGGTCGATGACGGCGATTCCCAAGGGTATGGTGTCAAACAGTTGTTCGTTAATCCATTTTTTATGATCGGAGGCGAAGGAGGTCTGCGTCAATTTTTTGCGGTTCTTTTTGGTTGTAGCTGTTTATCTCTAGCATATGACTTCTATATGCCGGATCAAGTCCGGCATGACCAGAGAACTTTAGACTCTCAAGCTGTAAAAATATAAAACTATAAAATGTTATAATTATTTTGAACAAATATCAACCTGTCGGTAGTGTACGTTGTCCATTGTCAGTAGTCAGTGGTATTTGCATTTACAAGCATATAGGTTAATTATGGGCTTATGTGGAATTCGTCCACATCTGATTGAATAAACAGCCTTTATGTCCTTTTCGACGGACAACTGACAACGATCAACTGACATCATTAAAACTTTTTACTTGACAAAAGTTCATTTCTGAATTTATACCATACTAAAATTATATAGATTAAAATAATCTATATTTCAACCATTAATTTGAGTTTATATGAAACTTACCACCAAAACCCGTTATGGAACAAGGTTATTGCTTGATCTGGCCCAGAATCAGGACAAGGGGGCAATCCAAATGAGTGAAATTTCCCTGCGGCAGAACATTTCGGTTAAATATCTTGAGCAAATTATCCGTCCCCTTAAACAGGCCAAACTTGTAACCAGTATCCGCGGGCCTAAGGGCGGCCACATGCTGGCCAAAAGGCCGGAAGAAATTACCCTGGGTGAAATCACCAGGCTGTTTGAAGGTCAAACCGAACTGGTCTATTGTATCAGCGATCCTGAAAAATGTCCGATGTTCGATGACTGTCTGGTTCGATCAGCCTGGCAAAAAGCTACGCGAGCCCTTTATAAGGAATTGGATGCCATTACGCTCGCAGATTTGTTGAAAACCCCAAAAATGGAGTGCTGATATCCGAATCTTACATAATTCAGGTGATATTTTCCAAATCGCGCAGCCAATATGCTGTGTTTGTTGGGATAAGAAAAAGTACTTATAAGAAGGAGAAGGATTTTAATGAAAAAGGTTCTCATTTTAGGTTCAGGAGCCGCCGGCACGATGGTCGCTGCCAAGCTGCACAAACTGTTAAACCCAAAACAATGGCAGATTACCATCATCGATAAAGATGAAATGCATCACTACCAGCCCGGATGGCTGTTTATTCCTTTTGGTGTCTACACAGCCCAAGACTGTATGAAGCCCAAACGGGATTTCATTCCCAAAGGCGTAAATTTCGTATTGGATGAGGTGGTGGGTGTCGATCCGGAGAAGCGCCGGGTTGAAGCGAAAAAGGGCAGCTACGATTATGACTGGCTCGTGATTGCAAGCGGCTGCGACATCGCGCCCGATGATATCGACGGCCTTGACAACTGGAAGCCGGATCCCAAAGGGGATATTCATACCTTCTTCAGGGTGGAAGGGGCGGTAGCACTCTACCAGCGAATGAAGTATTTCAAAAAAGGCAGGATTGTCTTTAATGTGGCCGAAATGCCCCATAAGTGTCCTGTCGTGCCGATGGAGTTTATTTTTATGGCGAATGCGTTTTTCAAGCATCGCGGGGTTCGGGATTCGATCGAAATTGAACTGGTGACGCCCGCAACCGGCATTTTTACCAAACCGATTACTACCAAGATCATGACTTCTGCCGCAGATGAAAAAAATATTATCGTCACTCCCAATTTTGACCTGGCCCAGTACAACACCGAAGAGAAAACCATCGAATCGGCCCGGGGCGATAAGGTCCCCTACGATTTGCTGATATCGACCTTCCCGAATCTGGGAGCGGATTTTATTGAAAATTCCGGGATGGGCGACGGCATGGGATATGTTTTCACGGACCCTCATACCCTTAAGGCCGAAAAGTATGACAATATTTATGTAGTTGGTGATGCCACCAATGTGCCCACATCCAAAGCCGGTTCCGTAGCCCATTATGAAGCTGAAATAGTCGCCGAAAATTTGGTGCGCGAAATCGATGGAGAGGAACCCAAACCCGCATACGACGGCCACTCCACCTGCTTCATTGTATCAGAGTTGGATAAGGCCTTTCTAATCGACTTTAACTACGCGACCGAACCTTTGCCCGGCAAATATCCTTTTCCGGGTATGGGTCCGTTTGATCTGCTTGGTGAGAGCAATTTGAATTACTGGGGTAAGATGATGTTCAAGTGGGTCTACTGGAACCTGCTGCTCACCGGACAAGATATGCCCTTGGAACCACAAATGACCATGGCCGGTAAGACATGGCCTAGAGTGGAAACAGCAATAGGGGGTGGCCATGACTAATGAAGAATTGATCCTGGCGAAGCTCGAGAACCTGGAGACCCAGATTGCACCGTTGGTCAAAACCGCCAAAAGCATGGCGGAACTAAGGGACGATATGATCCCGCTAAGCAATCAGGCGTTCCACATTTTAATCAAAGAATTGCAGGAAGTTGAAGCCGGATTCGAATTGGATGACCTCTTCCTGCTGGTTAAGCAAATGCTGAGAAGTACCCGCAGTTTTATCTTTACCCTCAAACAGCTTCGTAGTATGGTTGACTTCATCAAAGATTTGGAGCCGTTGCTGAAGCAGTCCGTCCCCTTAATGATCAGCTACCTGGATGATCTGGAACAAAGGGGGGTATTTCGCATTATCAAAGCCATGATGGATGTGCGTGCCAAGGTGGCTGCGGCCTACACTCCCGAGGACATCGATCAGATCGGTGACGGGATGGTTGCCCTGCTCGGATTGCTCAAGAGTGTGACCGATCCTCAGGCATTGGCCTTTTTAAATAAAGCTGCCGAAATTCCGGCCACTATAGACCTGTCGGCCAGTAAAAAAATCGGTCCGTGGGGCCTGCTGTCGGCCGGTTATGACCCTGAAGTCAAACAAGGGCTGGGGGTTCTGATCGAGTTGACCAAAGCAATGGGCAAACTGAAGGGAAATGGAGACCTGACAGCTTCAGTCGAGCAACAAGAAAGTACTGAATGATCATTAAAAAAACGCATGAAACAACAACGGAGGACAGTACATGTCGGAAGAAGCAATCAAAATAGGTAAAGGGACGAAAAGTATCTTCAAAGATAAGGTGATGGAGATTCTTCCCCAGGGGGGCAATCTGAATCTTTGTCTGACTTGCGGGGCGTGTTCTTCGGGTTGTCCCGCCACGGGTCTGGAAAATATGGATCCGAGAAAGTTTCTGCGGATGGCGTCGTTCGGGATGGACGAAGAGATCCTGAACTCTGATTGGGCCTGGATGTGCACCATGTGCACGCGCTGTGTTTATTTGTGCCCGATGAAAGTAGACATCCCCGGACTGATTTTCAATGTACGCAGCAACTGGCCCAAGGACAAACAGCCCAAAGGTATCCGCGATTCGTGTAATGTGGCCTTGAAGCACGACACCTGTAGCGCCATGGGGACCTCCGAAGATGACTTCAGATTCGTTGTGGAGGACGTTCTGGAGGAATACCAGGAGATGCAGCCGGAGTTTGCCCAGATGGAAGCGCCCATCAACAAAGAGGGCGCCGAGTTCTTTTTAAACCAGAATTCGCGTGAGCCGGTAACCGAGCCGGATGAAATGGTACCTCTTTGGAAAATCTTGCACCTGGTGGGCGCCGACTGGACTTACGGCACCAAGGGATGGGCTGCGGAAAACTACTGTCTGTTCTGCGCGGACCTGGAGAATTGGGAACACATTGTAAGGGTAAAAGCCAAGGCAGTGGATGACCTGAAATGCAAATACTGGCTCAATACCGAGTGAGGTCACGAACTGTTTGCGGTCCGGGTCGGACTGCAGAGATTCAAGATCGAACACAACTTTGAGATCAAGAGCATCATCCAGTGTTATGCCGAGTGGATTCGGGAAGGTAAGCTTAAGGTCAATTCCGACTGGAACAAGGACTTAAAGGTCAAATTTACGGTTCAGGATCCGTGCCAGCTGGTTCGCAAAAGTTTCGGCGATCCCGTGGCCGAAGACCTGCGGTTCGTCATCAAGACGGTGGTGGGTGAGGAGAATTATATCGACATGCATCCGAATCGCTCGAATAACTACTGCTGCGGCGGGGGCGGCGGTTTTCTGCAGTCGGGACTGCCGGAAGCGCGTCGCGCCTACGGCAAGTTCAAGTTCGAGCAGATTATGAAAACAGGCGCCGGCTACTGTATCACGCCGTGTCACAACTGCCATGCCCAGATTGACGATATTCGGGACCACTACGGAGGAAAATTCCATACATTGCATTTATGGACCGTCATCTGCCTGGCGCTGGGTATTCTAGGTCCTAACGAGCGCAGGTACCTGGGGGACGATCTCAAGGATGTCCTGGTATTTCATCCTGAGTCGGAGACGTAACCCAAAAAATTCATGAAATGTCCGGGTTAAACCTGCCGGTGCTGAGGTGCCGGTTGCTGCCTGCCGCCTCTGCCACGGCCGGATCAAGGCTGTGGCAGAAGCTTATAGTTGGCCTATTAAATTTTCCGTCATTTTTCTGTTCATTAATGCCAAATATTTTACAGAATCCCGCCTTTTAAATTCCGCTTACCTTAAAGAATTATAATTTATATCCCATTGATATCACGTGTGTTTGTCTATTCTTGGCTAAGCCCTATCGAGGTCATTTCTAATTGGCACATATCTTGCTGATAGTCTAAGAGTGAGTTAAAGCAGTTCTCATAAATATGTTTCGATTGAAAAGCCTTTTGCTTTTTCGGTTGTTATGCATGAATTGGGTCAGGTTTACCGGTTGGCCCGTTAGCCTGTTGGCCCGTTTTTTAGATGTTACCGGCAAACCGGCGCACTGGAAAACCGGCCAACTATAATGTTGTGGACACCCGACTTAAGTGCACTTGGTTTACTGCTTAAAAAGAACGTTATTTTGAGAAACGCTATAGGATCCTGAAGAGGGCTGCATGCAAGGTAAGTCATTGAAATCTTTTACCGGTCTGGCGATAATGATTGACTTGAGAAACTTTTCCGAAGTTTCGCGAAGACTCCTTATCCAGAAGAAAAAACCATTCAGCAACACCATAAAATGGCGGATCTATGAGGTCATCTTTGATTTTTTGTCGGACACCTTGGGAACTATAATAAGTTGTGATAACGGCATCTTATTTGATTATAAACACACGGGCGACGGGTTTATATTTTTAACAAAGCACCATCGCAACAGGATCCAAAGCTTTTTGCACGGCTTTCTTTTCCTGCTTGAAATTTACCTGCATCTTGACAAGTCGGTACCGCAGCTTAACACCAAAATAATCGATCTGTTGGAGGGCAATTCCAAGATCGTAAGAGGCAATCGGCAGTTACGTTATATCGAAAACTTGTTTACCAATGTGTCCGGAACCATATGGCGAAATTATATTGATTTTTCTATCGGTGCGCACTGCGGCGCGATTTTTTACAAAACCTTCGGGACCAAAAAAATCTTTTTGGGAAATACGATTAACCAGGCCTCCAGGTTTCAAGCATTATCAAAAACGTTTTCAGATTATAACCTGTTCTTCAGCCAGGAAGTTAACAACAGTTTAAATAAGGCCATCAAAAACCCCGGTCTTTTTTCAGAGTTGTCGACAAAGTGGTTTAAGGACCTGGAACGAATCGAATTAGCCGGCTTCGGTCCCACCGTCGTCAAAACCATTGAACGCAAGCATATCAGCCGTGTCAGGGAAAAATTAGTAATGTCCGTTGATAATGGTCAGTTGCCCGTCGCAGAGGATCCAAAAGCAGTTTATTCAGAATAATAGGAGCCATGCCGCTCCCGATGTTATGTCTGACCAATGGTTTAAAAATATTATTACAACTGACCATTGACAACGGACCACGGACATTACCGAAAAATTGGCACCATGATTTCAAGGCCACTTTACAATATTATGGGCTGAATGACGTCTGAGAAAACCATCTTTTTGTTGATCGAATAAATCCAGCAGCAGCGATGATACCTTAGCGCCATGTTTTGAAAAGTTCTTTTGCAAGAGATCTTCCGAATCGCGGACATAGGTTGCAATCAATCTTTCAGTATCAATTCTCGGGAAGCCTTCCGCAAAAAGCGATTCGATATAAATTCTTTTTATCTTTTTCAATCCCGGTTCCATAAGAATATCCGGATACAACAGAGCCAGTGCAAACCCATCAGCGATTTGCTCAAGGTTGCAAGCATAAAGAGAGAATCCATTTTTACTGAGCCATTCCTCTATGCCGTGACCACATTCGTGCAGTGATCGCTCAATCAGCATACGTGGATGGCGAATAGCCGGTGAAATTTCAACTATCCCATTTTCGTAGCGACCGTTTCCGACGGATAGGTCGCCGTGTCTGATGACGGAAACCTGTTGCTCGAGAACCGTTTTGGGATAGGCAGGAATTTGCTCGAGCAAATCGTTTAAGATATCCGCCTGCCATTGCTTTAGATTAATTTTCATAATTTTATAAATAGCTTTAGAAGATTTATTGTCAAGATCTAAAATGATACGGGTACTTGAATAATTTTTTGAATTTTCTTATAAGCTAAAACAACTTGAACCATTGTGAAGGCAGAGTATACGAATCTTTTTTTTCCCATGAAAATTACGATTTCAAACAATCTGCGTTTAACCGATATCCCCTCGAAGCTGGGGGCAACACTTATGGAGACGCTGAGGTTCCCGAATCCCAAATGGCTTGAGAACGAGAGATTGGGCCGTTGGAATCGGGGTACCCCGAAAGAGCTGCGGTTCTTTGACAAGGTCCGCGACGGTGGCTTGTGGATACCGAGGGGGTATATACGGCAGTTGATACTGCTTTGCAGACGCGACGGGGTTTCGTATCAGATCGACGACCGCAGGCGCAGCCTGCCGGATGTAAATTTCAACTTTAACGGCAGCTTAAAATTTTTCCAAAAAGAGGCGGTTCAGGTCATGCTGGCCAAGGAGTTCGGCACCCTGAGTGCGCCCACCGGAAGCGGAAAAACAGTCATGGCGCTGTACATTATCTCCCGACGCAAGCAGCCCGCTTTGATTGTGGTGCATACCAAGGATCTGGCCCATCAATGGGTCGAGAGAATCGATGAATTTCTGGGAATTCCGGCTGGTGAGGTCGGCTTTATCGGCGGCGGAAAAAAGATTATGGGGGAAAAGGTTACGGTCGCCCTGGTGCAATCGCTTTATAAATGCACAGACGAAGTTTCGCCCCGGATCGGCTTTCTGGTCGTTGACGAGTGCCATCGCTGTCCGAGCCGAACCTTTACCGAAGCTGTAACCGATTTTGATTCACACTATATGCTGGGTTTTTCGGCAACACCTTTTCGCCGCGACAATCTGACTAAATTGATTTTCTGGCATCTTGGCGACCTGCATCACAAGATCGATCAACGTCGCCTGGTGGAAAGCGGCGATGTGTTGTCTGCTGAAGTCATTGTCAGAGAAACCGACTTTAAACCGTATTTCGATCCGGTGAACGAATACAGCAAAATGATGTCGGAGCTCACCGCGAACGACCAGCGCAACCATCTGATCGCCGCCGATATTGCCCGCGAAGCCGGCAGCAATCCGGGCATCTGTCTGGTACTGTCGGACAGGAAAAAACACTGTGAAACCTTGCAGGCGCTTTTGCGCTACAGGTATAAGATATCATCCGAACTGCTTACCGGTGACCTCAGTATCGTACAGCGGCAAGCCGTTCTGGAACGATTGAATCAAGGGGATGTCAGAGTACTCTTGGCCACCGGCCAACTGATAGGGGAGGGCTTTGATCGGAAGGATTTGTCGCCCTTGTTTTTGGCAACGCCCATTAAATTCAGCGGACGGGTAATCCAGTATCTTGGCCGGGTGCTGCGGCCGGCACCCGGCAAAACAAAAGCCAGAGTCTATGACTATGTTGATGTGCACGTCGATGTGCTCAGAGCCGCCGCCAAAACAAGACAGAGGGTTTTCAGGCAGCGTGCCGGGCTTTAAAGGCCCGGGAGAGCGATGCATCCATAACGGCTTCATACCCGGTCAATCGGGCCACCACGACCCCCTGAGTGTCCAGGAATGTAAACTCTCCTTTTATTTTACGGCTGGATACCTCCTTTACTTCGAGAACTACCGTAATTTCATCTGAGGGAAAACCATTGCGATACTGACGATAACCGGCACTGTAACTCGGCAGGGAAACAACCGACTTTTCTTCAAACCCCCAAATGATCGCCATCTGAAAGGCCGAATCGAGAACCAATGGATCGCCGATCCATTTGCTGCGCAATGGCTCTTTCATCCATTTTGTCGGGGAAGGCGCCGTGGAAATCCGGGCTACCATTCCGCGGGAAGAATAGCCGATAATCTCCTGGATCCCGCGAAGTTCAAAGCCGTGGAAAAGAATTTTTTCATAGACTTCGTCTAAATTTCTTGTATACGGTTTTGAAGCGATATCCCCGAACGTATTGAAAGCCGGAGGCGCTTTCAGTTTGTCGGTTAAAATTGCCGTTGCCCTCGAGTGAATCACATCCATATCATTGTGAATGCCGTCCCGGATTTCAACATTAACCTCGAAAACAGATCCTTTTTTTCTGGGTTTGCCGGCCAAAAGGCGGATCAGCTTTTTTCCCTTATCGAGTTTGATTCCCTGAAAAAGCCGGATGTCATCAAATCCGTGAAGCAAAAGTCCCGGATTTTCATGCAGGGCTCCATGGCCGAGCCATTCGGTCATGAGCGCAAACGGAACCACCGGTTTTCCATCCAGGATGTGGGCTCCAAGAATCGGATATCGATCGACGTCGATTTCACGTTTAATAGTCAAGGATAGTTTTTCTTTTGATGATGACTCCAGCGGTTGGGTTGCAGCCAAACAGGTAGCCTCGACTCTATTTTTCGTTTGTGCGGGCATAATGTTGGCACCGACGACAACTTCCACCGGAGCATATTTGTCAGCTTGCATCTCATAGATCATGCACATGGCACCAGCGTCCATGGGGATCAATTCGATGCCGCTTTTTTCAAACTTGCGCTTTAAGGCCGAACACACCATGCCACCGTCCCATGGTCCCCAGTTGATGGAAATGAACCTGCAATCCGGACGAGTTGACGCCTCCTGCTGGGCGATTTTGTTTAAGACTTCATTGGCCATGGCGTAATCCACCTGTCCGTAGTTTCCCATGCGGGCGGTTACGGATGAAAAAAGCACAAAATATTTAAGATCGTCCTGCTTTGTCGCTTCCAGCAGCACATTGAGACCCTTGACTTTGGGGTCGAAGACATTTTCAAACTGCTCAACGGTCTTATCGACGATCAAGCGATCTTCCCGTGTCCCGGCACCGTGGATAATCCCCTTAATGGGACCGTGGGTTGAACGAACTTCGCGAAGAACCGAGCAGACTTTGTCAAGATTGCGTACATCGACCGAGTAGTAAAGCACGGCCGCACCGTCTTTTTTGATTGCCTCCAGATTTCTGGTGATTTCGCGATTTGCCATGTACTTTTTGAATGCCTTTTCAATCTGCATCGGTGTTGCCGGAATGTTGCCGTATTCATTGTCGAGGATCGCTTTTTTAACGGCAGCCTCTTCTTCAAGCGGAACCAGCCATTGGGGTTCGGGTGATGGCAGGGCAGATCGTCCCAGCAGAACGAGGGTGGGTTTGGAGTGTTTTGCAAGGGCCCGGGCGGCTGAAGCGGTGATACCCCTGGCACCTCCGGTAACCACGACCACCTCGCCCGTCTTAAGATCTATTTTACCCTGCGGATATGGTGAAGCTTCCAACGTTAAGATATTTCGAGCGTCTGCTTCCAGGCCGATTTCAACCGGTTCAGAACGGTCAGGGAAAACCAGCTCGGATACAACAGCCCGAGCAATTTTTTTGTTTGCTTTCCATTGCGGGGCGATGTCGATGGCACGGCAGCAGACACCATCCCATTCAATCGATGCGGTTTTGGCAAGACCGGCGAGTCCGCCCTGGATTGGATTGGAAATTCCCCGGCCTTTAAATCCGAAAGCGCCGTCAAGACGGGTTACGGTCGCCAAAAAAGCACCCCCGTTTGCGGCGGAATCGATAAGGTCCGGAGCCAGATGCCGGGCGAGTAGAAAAGCGTCTTTCAAGAATTCAACGCTCCGGTGCCCGCGTTGTTCAGCATGGTTCAGACTGTTTTTTGCCACAATGACCAGACCGGCGGCTTTGGGCAGATTTTTTTCCCCGTTTACGATTTCCGACAGCATATCCTCGGAGATGAGGACCGTCTTGATATTTTGTGACGCAAATTCGTTTGCAACGGCTTCTGAAAAACCGGTGTTGTCGTCGGTGATAAAAACCGTTCGGCCTGCGGGCAGTGCCGTCCGCCGGCCTTGATGAAACGGTTTCTCGATAACGGCAACGACTTTTCTTTCAATTTTGGCCGCTAAATCTTTGTGTGAATATACATGCAGTTCTTCGTTGGGACTTCCGGCAGGATTTATGATTTCATCCGCTGCGGATGTCGACAATATTGGAGAGTCGGTTTCGTCTTCTTTTTTTGACGTCGCGATTGGTTGCGTATCCGCAAAGTAGGCGATGATCTGGCCGAGCGTTTTCAGGCTTCCCATGATTTCAGGGGAAACTGCCGGCAGGCCGGGCATTTTTTCTTCCAGGGTGGAAAGGATCTCAACCCGTTTAATGGAATCGATCCCCAGATCCGCTTCAATGTCCATGTTCAGGTCGAGCATCTCGATGGGATAGCCCGTCAGCCGACTGACCACTTCCAGCATGCTGCCTTCCAATTTATCTCGAGAACTTTGAGCCGGTTCGGATTTTTTGGGAGCGGTGTTTAAATCGGATTTTGCAATCAACATCTCTGTGGTTTCAGGTTCGGTTGAAGCCGGCGATAACGACCGATCCGAAGGCCTTCCGGGAGTGATTTGAGCCTCTTTTTGATAATCAAAGCCGGTGAGGTCACTGGAAACAACATTTGCGGTGTTAAGTCCAAGTGAAGCTTCAGCCAAGCGTTGGGTATTTTCCATCATGCGCTGCAACGTGCGGCTGGCTTCAGTCTGGGTTTCTAAGAATTTCTGATGAGTTTCGGCGGTTTGCATTTGAAGCGCCTGCATCGATTTCAGGCCTTCCTGAACGACCTTTAAAGCATCTATAATGAAACTTTGTTGTTTGCTTTTCATAAGTTCTTGATTTCCAGTCATGGGAACACGTTTCATGCTCAGGGCATTTTTTTCTAGATCGATATCGGGATCTGGTTTGGTTTTAGGAACGACATCATCGCTAGGGCCGGATTGAAGCGGTCTTTTTTCGTCTTTGTCCATTTCATTCAAGCTTGGTTCAGAACGTTGCATGTGTTGAGGCCGAATCGAAAGATTTCTGCCGGTTGATCTTGTAGCGCTGACGGCTTTGGGTCTGTCGGATTGCGAATCTGAAGGTCTTTGCGAGCGATAATTTACACCGGCGATCGGGATGCGCATGCGCTGTTTTCGCAGCGGTGGACGAGTTTCTTCCCAGCAGCTCAAATCGACGCCGTGACCGAGTGCGGCAATACGGCTTAACGTTCTGGCGAGATCGGCCACACCGAATTGTCTGCCCCCAGAATCATCCAGAGCAAAGGCTTCATGGTCGCGATTCTCTAAAATAGATTTCACCAGCCCTGTCAAAACCGATTTGGGGCCGACCTCGATATAGGTGCGGACGCCGGCGGAAAATAAGTTTTCAATTTCACTTACAAAATCGACAGGGCATAAAAGATGCTCGCCCAGCAACTCCTTGGCGTCATCGGGACTATCAGGGTAGGGGGAGCCGGTGGTATTGGAAAAAACCGGTATGCCGGAAGGATTGATGACGATGGTTTTGAGGGCCTGCTTGAAAGGTTCCTGGGCATCTTTTACCAGGCTGCTGTGGAAAGCGGACGATACCGGCAGCCGAATGGTTTTAAATCCTTTCTGGTTGCACATTTTTTCAGCCAGGGAAATGGCTGCGATCGATCCCGACAAAACGCCTTGTTGCGGGCTGTTTTTGTTGGCGAGAACGACATCGATTTTTGATGCCTTAATCAGATCGGCCAGTTTTTCTAAAGGGGCTTTGACCGCCAGCATGGCGCCGCTGTTCCGGCTAACCGTTGCCATCAAGCGTCCCCGCTCAATGGATAGGTTCAAAAAAGTATCCAGGTCAATCCACCCGGCAGCACAGAGGGCGGAAAGCTCGCCAAAGCTGTGGCCGCAGGTTGCATCCGGATGAACACCGAATCCTTGAAGAATCTGCTGCATGGCGATACTTACGGCGCCGATGGCGGGTTGGGCAATGTCCGTCTTCTGCAAATTGTCTTGCTGGCTTTTCTTTTCCTCTGCGGTCAGGGCAGGGGGTGGATAAATAAAATCTGTGAGGCAGCCAATGTTTTCGTACTTCTTGTTTGCATCCTCCAGGACGTTAAACGCAACCGGAAAACTACAGACAAGATCGCGGCCCATACTGATATACTGGCTGCCTTGGCCGGGGAAGACAAAAGCTATTTTACCGGGCGGTTCCAAATTTCCGTAATAGATGTTCTTCTCATGCCACGGATTGGATGTGCCTTGTGATGTAAGGGCCTGAGAGGTCCGGTCAAAGAGCTGCGGCAGATCCATGGATCGTTCCAGAACAATCAGGAGGCGGTAGGGGTCCGATGAACAAAAATCGTTCCTTGTTTTGGCGGCCTGGATTGAAACTTCCTGGAAAGATGCCCCGTTGTTGGCGGTCATTTTGAAGCTGTGAAAGCGTTCCGTAAGCACTTGGGGGGTCGAGGCCGAGAATGCCGCGATTTCAACGGATCCGTCCCAGGCAATTTTCTGTTTGTCCCGGTGGTATTCTTCAAGTACCACATGAAAATTGCTGCCGCCGAATCCGAAGGCGCTGACGCCCGACCGGCGCGGGTGATTTTTATTCGAGAACCAGGGCCTGGTTGTTGTGTTCAAGTAAAAGGGGCTATCATGAATATTCAACTTGGGATCCGGTTCGTCAACTTTCAAGGTCGGCGGCAACACTTTATGATAAAGGGCGAGCACGGCCTTCATGAGGCCGGCAGCGCCGGCGGCGGCCTTGGTGTGGCCGATCATCGATTTTACCGAGCCGAGTGCGCAACGGCGCCTGTTTCCGTCCGTTTTGCCGAAAAGGCGGTTTAAGGCCTGAAACTCGACGACATCGCCAACCCTTGTGCCGGTGCCATGGGCTTCCACCAGCCCGACAGTCGCCGGGTCGATGCCGGCTTCGTTGTATGCGGTTTGCAGCGCTTTGAGCTGTCCTTCGGCCCTGGGTGCGTAAATGCTTTGTGATTTTCCATCGCTGGAAGATCCCATTCCCCTGATAACGGCATATATTTTGTTGTTGTCTCGCTCGGCATCTTCCAGCCGTTTAAGAACAAATAGCCCGATGCCTTCGCCAAGCACCGTACCGTCGGCTTCTTTTGAAAACGGTCTGATATCTCCTGTGGGTGACAGCACGCCGGTCTTTGAAAAGCACATGTGCATGAAGATGTCGTTCAGCATGTCGACACCACCGGTGATGACCATGTCGCTTCGTGCGGTCAGCAGTTCTAAAACCGCAAGATGGATGGCGCTCATTGAGCTTGCACAGGCAGCGTCGACCACACAGTTGGTGCCGCCAAGATCGAGGCGATTGCTGATTCTTCCGGCCACTACGTTCCCCAAAAGTCCGGGAAACGAGTTTTCCTGCCAGGAAACATAGGAATCGGATATTTTTTTAATGACTTCTTCGGTCTTTTCAGAACTAATCCCTGAATTTTCAAGAGCTTTTCGCCAGATGGGGTGTCCGAGCCGGGCTCCCAGGGGAATCACAAGTTCCTGGGTTCCGGTGACGCCTAAGATGACGCTGGTCCTTTCGCGGCAAAACGTTTCCGTTTGGGTGTAACCGGCATCCTCAAGGGCTTTTTGGGCGGTGACCAGACCAAGAAGCTGGGAGGTATCAGTGGCTTCAAGTATGGCGGGTGGAATTCCGAACTCCGAGGGATCAAACGAAACCGGTGAGATAAACCCACCCCTCTGGCAGTAAACGTGATCCGATTTTTTGGGGTCATTGTGATAGTAATCAACCGCTGACCAGTGGGTGGCCGGTACATCGGTGATGGCATCATTGCCTTGAAAGAGGAGTTGCCAGTATTCTTTCAAATCCGAAGATTTTGGAAAAATACATCCCATTCCAACAATGGCCACTGACCCTTTGTGTGTATTTCGATCTGACGACATCAATGTTTTTTAATTTGTATTTTCGAGCAGTTGGATTTTTCTCAGGCCGTATATTAAAAATAATGCCTAAACGCTTGGACTATAATTCAAAATTAAACTATTTGCAAGCTATTGACAGTAAAATAATAGTTGATATATTGATATATCAACTTTATAAAAATACATATTTCGGCTTGAAAGCGTACTTTGCAAAGATTTTTACGGAAAAATTACAATAAAATCGTTAATTATCTAAGAATTGAAGATGTCATATTGATATAACAACTAATTAAGACGGCGGCTTTGATAAAATTTCTTACGAACAGGGAACTCTCCAACAAGCTGGGTATCAATCTTGCCAGATGGAAACGTTGGTCGCGGGAATTTCTGCCCCCTGACCCATTGGGCGGGATGCAATCCGGTTACGCCAGACAATACAGCCCTGATGATGCCTTTACGGTCTATCTTGGCGGTCATTTGGTGTCAGAGCTTAAATATGCGATACCGGAGGCCAGACAAATCCTTGGCGATTTGCGCAAATGGCTTGCAGATAAAGGTTTTTATTTTGATGTTAAAGGAAACGCCGTTTTCAGCGATGGTGTTGAAGTGCTGACTAAAAAGTATATACTGACTATCCGGCAAAGAGGTTCCCTGCAACAAAATTTCGAGTTTTTTTATACCGCTAGAGGAATTATATCCAATAAACCGGTCCGTTACAAAAATTTTGAGGTTATGGAGGAACTTTACACGGAAACCGTGATCGGTCGACAGCCTGTGCCGTTTGCGTCTCAAGATGGGAACACCATTAAAACATTGAATATTACCGATATCTTAGACAGTTTCGTGGCGCAAATGGACCTGGACCGGGCGCACTATCCAACCCTTTCTCAATCGAGTCAAAACTCGATTGAGAGTTATTAGTTATTGGTTAATTGAAAATTGCTGCTCTTCGAGTAATTTGAAAATTTCCGAAAGCTCCAGGGGAGAGAGATCTCCAATACCTGCCGGCAAGGCAACCCCCTGGGTGCGAATCCAGTTTACACGGGTTCGTACGGCGGCGCCGTACAAAAGGTTCATGGCTACGGTAACGGTTCTGCGGTTTTCAGGTCTTTCAAGGAACGATCCTTTAACCCACTGGTTAAACGCTCCGATAGCCGGCCCGCACCATATCTGGTAATCGATTTTTCTGGAAGGATCACCCGAGTTTGCCCAGTTCGAGGATTGGCCGAGATATGAACGAAAAACAAGGGCCATTTTATGCTTTGGGTTTTTCTGCGCCCGTTCGATCTGCTTGGGATCGTGACGGGCAAAATAGTTCTTGGTCTGCTGCCACTCTTGCTGGACAGTGCGGCGGAAAAAGTCCCGCTCTAAAATTGCTCGTTGTTTTTCAGGAATGCTGTCGAGACTGTCATAGTTGCAATACAGCTCATACAGCCTGGCAGCCCGCAAAGGAAACATGGTGCCGCGTTTTAGCACCTGTACTTTAACTCCCATTTCAAACATGTCGGCTGCCGGGGCCATGGTGACATCGGCCTGGCCGGCTTCTGCCAGCATAATACGAACCGTCTCTGACGTGCCGGCTTCCACACACGACTGGTTAATAGACCCGGTGAGAACATAGGCAGCTCCCATGGCAAATGCTGCTGCGGCTGAATCGGGTGTGGCGATCCCTCCGCCAAGCCCTACACAGGGCGGTCTATGATACTTGTATTTTTCAGTCAGTTCGTTGCGCAAAGAAAGCATTGTCGGCAGTAATGAAATCGCCGGCCTGTTGTCGGTATGGCCGCCGGAGTCGGCTTCGGCAGTTAAATCTTCAGCAACCGGCACCGAACGTGCCAGTTGGGCTTCGTTTCCGGTTATCATCCGGTTGTCGACAAGCTGTGCCAGCAGCTTTTCCGGTGGAGGTGAAAAGTATTTCCGGGCGACTTCAACCCGGGACACTTTGGCGATGACCTTATTCGGGCAAACAATATTGCCATGTTGATCAACATGAATTCCTTTTACACGGAAGTAAACCAACGGAAGGGTCAGATCAAGATATGCTGAAGTACTGACGAGCCTGACGCCGCGCCTTAAGTAGAGATCAACCGTTGCCGATTCAAGTTCAGGATCATGGGGGCTGTGAATCAGATTGAAGCCGAAAGGAATATCCTTCAGGCTTTGCTGCAACCTGTCGATGGCGGTCTCGATGTCGTCGAGAGCAAGCCCGGCAGCTCCGAAAAACCCGACCATTCCTGCCCGCCCCATTGCTTCAACCATTTCAACAGATGTGATGCCGTTGGCCATAGCACCGGCAATATAGGCATAGCGGAGATTATAGGCCTGTTTGAAGCGCACGTCACCCAAGTTTTGCGGGTGAAGGGGTGGAACATAGGCCCTGAGCGGAAAAGACTCCGGTTCCAAGATTCCATCGTCTGCAATCGTAATTCTACCACCCTGTCCAATTGCTGGCTGACCATTAACATCCAACAGGATTACCGGGCGGGTGACTTTGAAAATCGCATTCTGAATTGCATGATTTCCCAATTCAGGTGCTGTATCACCCCGCGTCCACCAGCCCTTGGTGATGTTGTCTTTTGACGATTGCACGTTTTTTCCTTATTTTTGGGAACGTACTGCAAAACCCCGATTATTTTTGGAGTAGCTGCGATTGCTCCATTTATCGATACCGTAGCGGAAACTAAAAAGCCGCGCCGATGAATCCCTGATTTCCCCGGACCACACCCAACTTCCGGTGGTATTTGCTAAAAGAGTTATATCGTCCTTTAAATAAAGGGTTTTCAGCTCTTTGATCGTGGGCATCCGCCAGCCGCCGCCACTTATAGACAAGTTTTGCGTCCAAGACCGGGCTTCATCCCAAGTTGTATCCCGGTCAGGTCCGGAAACCCATTCCAGTATCGACCTTGCATCTTTTATTCCATCGAACCCCGACTGAAGCTCTTTAGGTCGATTGGAATTTATTTCCGGCTCCACGGATTTCCCGAAGCTTTCCGGCTGAGAAATAAGAGAGTCATCTACATATATCTCAGGCCTTACGTATTTCTTGAATCCTTTTGCTTGAAGAATCGAAGAATCTTCAACAGTTGATGACATACACCCTTCAAAGAATAACAGCATGGACAGGAAAACGCCAAAATACTTCCACATTCTATCATCCCCTTGGATGGAATTTTTCATGTATCTGTTTGAGGTGCTCCCGGGCCACATGGGTGTATATCTGGGTTGTGGAAATATCCGCATGCCCGAGCATGGCCTGAACGGCCCTTAAATCGGCACCGCCTTCCAGGAGATGGCTGGCAAAAGAGTGCCTTAAACTATGCGGTGTGATTTTTTTGTTAATGCCTGCTTGCAGCGCATATTGTTTTAGCAATTTCCAAAAACCCTGGCGGGTCATTGGTTTACCGGCCCTGGCAACAAACAGATAATGGCTGACGCTGTTTTTTAGAAGCAAGGGCCGGGCGTTTTTGATGTATTCATCCAGTTTGGTTTTGGCATAAATACCGATGGGCACGATCCGTTCTTTTGATCCTTTTCCAAAGACCCTGACAAAGCCGGCTTCCGTGTTTACATTTAAAAATTTCAGTTTTACCAGTTCGGATACTCTCAGCCCCGCGGCGTAAAGAAGCTCAATCATTGCCGCATTCCTGAGCCCTAACGGTGTTGTATTGTCTAAAACCTTCAAGAGAGCAATGATTTCCGGAACGGAAAGAACATCCGGCAGTTTCAAGCCGCTTTTGGGCAAATCAATCAGCCTGGAAGGATCGCGTTTGATCACTTTTTCCTGTACAAGATACCTGTAGAATCCTCTGATGGTAACCAGGTGTCTGGCGCTTGACCTTGCTTTCAGGCCATCAGCTCTCAGCTTTATCAGGTGCTTTAATATCAAAGGCGTGTCCGTTTCTGAAATCTTTTTGAGATTTTTTTGGCCTAAAAAATCAAAATATCTGGCAAGATCGCTGCTGTATGACTCAATGGTTTTTTCTGAAAGCCCCTTTTCGAAAATCAAGTAATTGATATACTGATCGGCAAGAACGTCTAATGAAGGCATCGGAATTCCATTTTCGCAGCAGCGCGCAGCGATTTTATAATTTGACCTGAAAATTAGTAGTTTCGAGACTGTTCAGCACTTCCACCCCGTCTGCCCTCACCACCGCCATGTTCTCGAGCCGGATGCCGCCCCAGCCGGGAAGATATATTCCCGGTTCAATCGTAAACAACATGCCGGGCTCCAGGGTTGAATCTTTTAAAGGGCTAAGCCTTGGTGCTTCGTGAACGGCAAGTCCGGTACCGTGCCCAAGGCCGTGACCGAATTTACTTTTAAAACCCATTTTATCGATGTGACTGCGTGCAATCTCGTCGACAGCCTTGGAACTCATACCCGGCCTGATGGCATCAATAGCCTTGTGTTGGGCTTGAAGTACGGTCTGATAAACCTTTTTGAAGGTGTCATCCGGCTCACCGATGACAAGCGTTCGGGATATGTCCGAACAGTAGCCGTTTAACTTTGCGCCCCAGTCAAAGAGAATCGGTTCGCCGGCTTTAAATTGCCGGTTCCCGGGAATTGCATGCGGCAGGGCGCTGTTCGGGCCGGCGGCAACGATGGTCGGAAAGGATAAGCTGTCGGCCCCGGATTCCCGCATACCTTTTTCCAGGATCCATGCCGCCTCTTTTTCTGTCATACCGGGAGTAATCGTGTATGCAAAATCCCTGAATATCGATTCGGCAATCGCCAGCGCCTTTTGGGTCGCTTCGATTTCTGCTTCTGTTTTTATCAACCGCAGATTTTCCACCAGGTTTTCCGTATCAACAAATTCGACTTTAAGATTATCGGCATTTAGTTGTTCAGAGATTTTCTTATATTGAGAATAGGACAGGCGGATGCCTTCAAAACCAAGCCGTTTTGTTTGCAGCCGTTTTAACAAATCAGGCAGTGATTTGACCAAACCCTCTTTATAACAAAAAACCTCAAAATGAGGTGCCTCTTTGGCGGCCTGCAGTTCAAAGCGAGAGTCCGTAGCCAGGACAAGTTCTGTATCGGTAATGAAAAGGGCGCCGGCAGATTCATCAAACTGGGTGTCTTCGCCCGTAAAACCGCTC
>Ga0180009_10002377_pt1 | contig 22153 bp, 22 predicted proteins | sample OS_PC_MetaG_FD_123537 | JGI IMG/M metagenome (GOLD analysis project Ga0180009, IMG submission 123537) | Groundwater microbial communities from the Aspo Hard Rock Laboratory (HRL) deep subsurface site, Sweden - OS_PC_MetaG | ecosystem: Environmental > Aquatic > Deep subsurface > Groundwater...
CGCCATCGAGGAAAAACAAGGCAACGAGCACGGCGCGGCCATAACCTACCACCAACTGGGCCGGGTCGCCCAGGAACGCCGCGACTTCGACAACGCCGAGGACTGGTATAAAAAGGCGGTCGTCGTATTCGAAAAACTGGGCATTGAACACCATGCCGCGTCGACCTACCACCAACTAGGCTACGTCGCCGAGGAACGCCGCGACTTCGACAACGCCGAGGCCTGGTACAAAAAATCATTGGACATCGAGGAAAAACTGGGCAACGAGCACGGCGCGGCACAAACCTACGGACAGCTCGGTCGCCTAGCTGCTCTCCGGGAGCATTTCATTGAGTCCGGCCAATGGCTGGTCAAATGCATCCAGGCCTTCACCAGGACCCGGGACCCGGAAGGCGTCGCAAGGAATACTCGTAATTTTCTTATACTTTACCGCTCGGCCCCGCCGGACGTTCAGGCCGAACTCGATGTCTTGTGGACGGCGGCCGGCCTGGGGCCTCTGCCCCGGAGGGAGGAAGATATGCGGGACGCCATTTCGCCTTGAGGCCCTGCCTCAACACCGTATTGCATCCGAAACGACCGAGTCGAGAAGCGACCCCGTAACGCGAAAAGGGGAATACGGAGTTTCCAGTACCAGGCCGCAAGCCGGAGTTCGGGAACCCGGCAATGGGGGCAATAATTCCTTGACCTGGAACCCAAACCTTGTTTCACTGGGAGCATTCCGTTTTCACATAACGTTTTCGGCCGGCCCGGGCCGGTCGCGAATTCAACCTGGCACGGACAGGAGGCAGGCATGTTCAACGTCAAGTGTACGGTCAAGTCGGTCAAGGGGGACTGCGCGGCCGGGTACAAGGTCGGCGATTTCTTCCACTTCAAGGACGGGGCCGTCCTCGAGCCGGTCCAGCCCAAGGGGGCCTGCATGCACGCGGTTTCGGCCCTGCTGCCCTACCTGACCGCGTACGCCAGACAGACGCCGGATGACGACTGGATCAACATGATTGACGAACTCCAGTGTCCGGACGCGGCCAACACGGTCGTCTTCGGGCTGGAGCGCGAGTGATCCGGCCCGGCCCTTGAATCCGGGGGGCATCCCCTTTCCACCGGCCCGGCGTTGTGCTATAGCCTGTCGGTCATGAACGCCGGCGACCTGACGAATTTGCATCGGCGGGCCGATTCCGCCCGCCGCATGCTCGAACGATGCGGGCTCTGCGGCCACGCCTGCGGCGCGGACCGGAGCGCGGGGCAGACCGGGCCTTGCGGCGCCGGCGACCGGGTCCGGCTGGCGGCCCACCTGCTCCATTTCGGCGAGGAACCGCCCATATCGGGCCGGCGGGGCTCGGGGACCGTGTTTTTTTCCGGATGCCCCCTGACCTGCGTCTTCTGCCAGAATCACCAGATTTCCCAACAAGGCCGGGGCCGGCCGGTCGATGACTCGGAACTGGCCGAGATCATGCTCGACCTGCAGGACCGGGGCGCCCACAACATCAACCTGGTCTCCCCCACCCCCTGGGTCCCCCAGATTCTGGCCGCCCTGGCCCGGGCCCGGGAACGCGGCCTGAACCTGCCCCTGGTCTACAACACCGGCGGGTTCGATTCCCCGGCCGCCTTGAAGCTCCTGGACGGCCTGATCGACGTGTACCTGCCGGACGCCAAGTACGCGGACGAGGAAGCCGCGGACCGTTATTCCGGGGCGGAAAACTATCCGGCCGTCAATCGCCGGGCCCTGGAGATCATGCACCGCCAGGCGGGGCACCTGGAGACCGACGACCGGGGCCTGGCCGTGCGGGGGCTTCTGATCCGCCACCTGGTCCTGCCCGGCGGACTGGCCGGCACGGACCGGGTCCTGGCCGACCTGGCCGGGCGGTTCGGGACCGGGGTCTGGCTGAGCCTCATGGCCCAGTACCGGCCCTGCCACCGGGCGGCGGAATTCCCCGAACTGTCCCGCGGCCTGACCGAGGCCGAGTACGACGCCGCTCTCGACGCGGCCCTGGACCTGGGACTGGAGAACGTTTTCGTCCAGGAACTGGATGCTTCCGAGACCTACCTGCCGGACTTCGAGACGTCCGAGGTCTTTTCCCGGACCGAGTAGAAAGGCTTGCCCAAGTCCGCCTTAGCGTACATACTAAGGGGCAAATCCGGGGCCGGTCCCCGGCGGAGGAGAACGAGACGTGGGCGAATTCTGCAAGAACCATCCGGACCGCCAGGCGGCGGTCCGGTGTCAGAAGATGGAAATCGGGTACTGCGAGGCCTGTCTGGACGACTGCGAGGCCTGCACGGACCCGTGCACCTATTGCAAGTTCCGGTCCCAGTGCGTGATCTGGGAGCTGTGCCGCAAGAGCGAAAAGCGGTACGAACGCGAGCGCCAGCTCAAGGGCGAGGCCTGAGGCGCGGCCGCGGTCATGAACCGATTCATCCGACCCGTGAAAAATAATCGGTCTTTCTGGCCGGCGGCGCTGGCCGCGATCCTGATCCTGTCGGCGGCCTGGCCGGCGGCTGCCGGCGAAGTCATCCGGGTGGCGGCCATGGGCGACGTGATGCTGGGCACGGAAAACATGCTGCCCGAAGACGGCGGCGCCGGCTCATTCGCCGCGGTCAGGCCCCTTCTGGCCGACCGGGACGTGGTCTTCTGCAATTACGAAGGCACGCTGACCGACCGGGGCGAACCGACCAAGGTCTTCAAGGACGGATACGCCTATATTTTCCGCACCCCGCCCTCTTACGCCCGCTTCCTGGCCGAGGCCGGGGTCAACATGGTTTCCATCGCCAACAACCACATCAACGACTACGGGCCGATCGGCAAGCAGGACACCATCGACACCCTGACCCGGGCCGGCATCGCCTGGTCCGGCCCGCCCGATACCGCGGCCCGGCTGACCGTGCGCGGCCTGCGCGTGGCCATGATCGCCTTTCACACCTCGTCCCACTCCCACTGGATGCTCGACATTCCCGAAGCCAAACGCATGGTCGGCGACCTAGCCCGGCAGAACGAGATCGTCATCGTCTCCTTTCACGGCGGCATGGAGGGCAGCGAGGCCGTCCGCACACCCCGGGCCATGGAATACTATCATGGTGAAAAACGCGGCGAGGTGGTCCGCTTCTCCCGGGCCATGATCGAAGCCGGAGCCGACCTGGTCCTGGGACACGGGCCGCACGTGCCCCGGGCCGCGGAAGTGTACCGCGGGCGTCTGATCGCCTACTCCCTGGGCAACTTCTGCACGGGCAAGGGCATCAACGTCAAGGGCGTCACCGGGTACGCCCCCCTGCTGCTGGCCGAACTGGACGCCCGGGGCCGGCTGACCGGCGGCCGCGTCGTATCCTTTTTGCAGGATTTCGGCCGCCATCCCCACTCGGACACCATGGACTCGGCCGTCAAACTCATGTACGACCTGGGCCGACAGGACTTTCCCCGGTCCAACGCCCTGCGGCCGGACGGCGGCCTGAAGCCGGCGCCTGTCAAGAAGGCCAAACGATAACCTGGACCCACCGAAAAGCGGAACGCGGTGATAGTCCGGGCCGACGGCTAATACCGGCTCATGGACCTGTGAACTATTCCTCTTTGTACCAAGCCGTTATGTTCGGCACGTGCTTCATGGCCACTTGCTGGACCTTACCCATGGTCTCGTTGACAAAGCCCATTTCCGCATCGGACATCGGCTCCCACTTGACGTATTCCATTTCATTCCACCAGTCGTCCTTGGCCTTGAGGCAGGGCTTGGTACTGCCCGGGAAGGCCTGCCAGTGGGTGGGCGAGGTGCGAAGCAGGGACTGGATATGCTGCTCGATGGGGAAGGCGTCCCGGTTCTGGCGCCGGCTGAAGAAGATGAAGTCTCCCGGCGGGCCGAGCAGCACGGCGATACGGGAGGTGCATTCGGGTTGGTACCCCACCCCCCCGCAGGCGGCGCCGATGGTTCCCATGGGCCGGGCGTCCACCCGGTACTGGCTGGCCGCCGCGCAGGCAAAGTCGCAGGCCGCGGCAAAGTCCTGAACCTTCCAGAGGCAGGAGGGGCCGCCGAAGAGCGTGCCCGGCCCGCCGTTGTCCTTGGCGTATTGATTGAATTCGGCGCAAGTGGGAAAACCGCAGCCGCCGCAGTCCCAGTTCAGTTCGGAACGGTCCAGCCTGGCCCCGATCAGGACGCAGACCAAGGGCGCGTTTTTTTCCCGGAAATACTTCATCGTCTGGTAGTCGAAGGCCATGACCGGGGAGATGGGGGCCAGGGCGCCCGCGAACTCGATGATAGGGTCCTGGTCCTCTCCGGTGATGATCTCGATCTGGATATCGAGCCGCCCCGTAAGCTGCGGGGCCCGATAAGCCGCGACGGCCGCGAGGCCGGCCGCCTGATGCACCGCTTCCCGGGCCGCGTCGCCTCCTTTGATTCTCGCCATGTTACGCCTCCTCTCCCGACCTGGGGTCCTGGGTCCGGTAGTCGAAGTTGATACCCGACGCCGTCTGCCGGTTGACCACGAAGTTTTTGCGGGTGTTGTCGATCATCTTGTCCATATTGATCAGGTGGTAGTCGAGGTTGATGTCCTGATAGGGACTCTTGGACAGGGTGGCCATGGGAATGCCCACCATGATCGGCGAATCGGGGCAATAGCCCAGCTTCTGGCCGGCCAGTCCCACGCTCATGAAGGGCCGGGCGTCCACAAGCAGGGTCTGGGCCATCCAGACGGCCGAGGCCCAGGCGTACCCGAAATCGTCCACCCGGACGGCGCACATCGGTCCATCGAGAATGGTTTCGGAGCGCCGGTCGGTGATGTCGATCAGGCCCATTTTGGTCTTCCGCCTGGTGTACATAAACGCACAGCCCTGGGGCCCGCCGCACATTCCGCAGTTGGCGTCCAAGGGCGTCTCAATGGCCCGATAGTTCCCCAGGAACAGAATCACATCCGATTCCCGCACCATGACCGCCTCGCTGAGGAACCGCTTGGTCCATTTGTCATTGAGGTAGGCCAGGCTCTCCATCCGGCGGGCCACTTTTTCCAGCTCTTCCTGGCCGTAGACCAGGTGCGCCTCGATTTGGGGCACGCCGCCGGCCATCGGCGCGGTCAGGGCCGCGTTCATGCAGAGCCTGGCCGCCTGGATGGTGGCCTCGCGCCGTCGAAGGTCCTGGGCCGAAAACCGGGGCCAGTCCTTTACGTATTCCTCACCCCGTTGCTGATCGAACTTTTCCATACCATCCTCCCTTGCTGGTTATTGATGCCGATAAAGCGCGTCGCCCCGTGGGGCGAAACCGATTATTTCCTGAATATATGAACGCACATGACCGCGGCGTCGCCGCCGATGAGCCCGCCGCCGTTGTGTACCAGTCCCACTTTGGGATCGAGAACCTGCCTTTCGCCGCACCGTCCCCAGAGCTGGCCGGTCACCTCGTGGACCATGGCCAGGCCGGTGGCGCCGACGGGGTGGCCTTTCGATTCCAGGCCGCCGCTGGTGTTGACCGGTATACGTCCCGTGATCTCGGTCTCGCCGTCCTCCAGATACCGGGGCGCCTCCCCCGGGCCGCAGAAGCCAAGCTGCTCGAAGTACATGAACTCGGCAGGAGAAAAGGCGCCGTGCAGTTCAACCAGGTCGACGTCTTCCGGTCCGATACCCGAGATATCGAACGCCTCGGCGGCGGCCATTTGGGTGGCCGTGGGCTTGACCTCGTCGATGGCCATGTCCTGGTATCCGCCCGAGGCCATGCCGATGGCCGCGATATGGATCGGATCGATTCTGAAACGCCGGGCCACGCGGTCGGCGCAGACCACCGCCGCCGCCCCGCCGTCGCCGATGGGCGAACACATGTAGAGCGTGATCGGGTCGGCCACGGTCTTCGAGGCCAGGACCTCTTCCACCGTGACCTCCCGGCGGACCTGGGCCTTTGGGTTGAGGGCGCCGTTCTTATGGTTCTTGACGCAGACCTTGGCGAACTGCTCCCGGGTGCAACCCGTTTCGTGCATGTACCGCTTGGCGTCCATGGCGTACATGCCGGGGAAGAAGACGCCCAGATTGCCTTCCACGGCCACGTCGGTGCAGCTCGCCAGGGCCCGGGTGGTCAGGCCGGTGTCGCCCACGAAGAGCTTCTCGAAGCCCACGGCCAGCACGACGTCGTACAGGCCCGAGGCCACCGCCAGCCAGGCTTCCCTCAGCGCGGTGGACGATGAAGCGCAGGCGTTGGCGGTGTTGACGATCGGCTTTCCGGCCAGCCCCGCGTCCCGCATGGCCACCTGGCCCCGGACGTCCTCCTGGCCCGACAACAGGCCCTCGACCGCGTTGCCGCAGTACACGGCCTGGACCTGCTTGGGATGGACCCCGGCGTCGTCCATGGCCGCCCAGGCCGCTTCCCGGGCCAGATCGCGAAGACGTTTATCCGGGAACTTTCCAAAGTGCGTCATGCTCGTGCCGATGATGCAGGCTTCCCTCGCCAGACGTCCCATGCCTTACCGCCCCCTTCCCGGCGCCCCGGCCGCGGGTCGAAACATGTAGCCCCAGAGCGGTTCGCCCGATTCATCCATCGCCACCGGGCCGAAGACCAGTTCCATGGCCTGGCCGATGCTCAGGGCCGATTCATCCGGCTCCACGCCGGTAATGACGGCGAAGACCCGCACCTTTTCGGGCAGGTCCACCTTGCCGGTCACGTACGGAGCGGTAAAGCCCGCCGGGGCCATTTGGTTGATCGAGAAGGAGTAAAGCGTCCCTTCCCGGCCAAGCCGCGTTTCGGCCACGTTTTCCCGTTCCAGACAACACGGGCAGAGACTCCGCCGGGGAAACGACACCGCATTGCAGGCGCCGCAACGGCTCCCGATGAGCCCCCCCGGATCGTCGTTTTCGGGAAGACGGAACAGCCCTTCCGCTATCTTTTTCGGTTCTGTTTCCATAGGATATGGCCTTGTTTAAACCCGCCTATTTCTCGTACAGCTTCTCAATCAGCTGGGTCTTCCTGGTGGCCCGTTCCAAAGTATCCGGTTTCAGCCACTCAATGGACGGCGACACTTTGAGCAGGCTCTTCATCTGGGCCAGTATCTCGGCTTCCAGGGCCGGCAGGCCGGCTTCGGTCAGGCCTTCACCGTGTTCGATTTTCAATTTGAGCGGAGGCACCACCCGCGGCGGCGGTTCGTCCAGGAGGATGCGGAAGGCGCCGGTGACCCTGGGAATGAAGGAGTGGATCACGCCCTGCAAACCGGCCGGGTATACAGGCACGCCCTTGACCTTGAGCATATCGTCGGCCCGACCCACGACTTTATACCGGAACCCGCTCTTGCCGCAGGGGCAGGGATCGGTGAAGACCTGGTGGATGTCGTTGAGGGTGTAGCGCAGGCTCCAGAAGAAATGACCGTGTTCGGGTTCCAGCGGCGTGAAGACGGCCAGACCCGTGGCGCCGTTTTCCATGGGCACCGGCTCATGGGTCTCCGGGTCGACCAGTTCGTAGAGGCAGAAGTCGTCGGCCACCCAGTGCATGCCCTGGTAGACGGGATGGTCGCAAGAGCAGCCGTACCCGGCCCCCACGTCGAAGAGCCTGGCCCCGTATTCCGTTTCAAGGCGACTACGCACTTCCGGGATGCCCGCGCCAGGCTCGGCCCCGCAGAAGAGCGTCTTGAAACTCAAGGCGCCCACCGGTTCCCCCAGAACCTCTGGCGCCCGTTCGATCAGGTGCAGGGCCAGGGACGGGGTGCCGGTAAAGATGGTGGGCTTGAAAACCTTGAAAAACGTGAGCAGCCTTTCGGTGCCGGCCTCGGCCCCCATGGGAATGATCGTCAGACCCGGCAGTGTCCGGAACCAGAACATCTGCGGCGTGCCGGCCGCGTGCATGCTCAGGCCGAAGCAAAGGGCCATCCGGTCACCGGGACGCATGCCCACCCGCCAGCCGATGCGCCCGAAGATATCGGCCACGCGGTCAAGGCCTTTCTTGAAGAGCGGGTACGGCGTAGGGATGCCGGTGGTGCCGGACGTCGAGGTCAACACGAACAGATCGTTGAAACGCTCCTCGCCGAACAGGTCCCGATAGACCATGGGCAGGTCCAGGCCTCCGGCGTCCATGGCCTCACGGTAATCGGCCTGGCCGATGATGGGCACGGATCGTGAAAAATCATCGAAGGACTTGATATCGTCCGGCTTTACACCGGCCCGGTCCATGCGGCGGCGCTCGAACGGAACCCGGTCGTAAAAAAAACGCAGGGCCGTCTGGAGCTTTTCCCACTGGATGCCCTTCATTTGCGCCGTGTTCAGCATCGGCTCGATATCCATATTGAAATAAGGCCGTTCTTCAGGCATGGGAATCTCCTGCAAGCGGATTGAAAACCGGCGGTTTTCGGTTTCAAGCGAGTCTTTACAACAACTGTGCCAGGGGGGAAGAGCCCTCGACCAAACCTTATAACATGTTGGGATTTAGAGCTTTATTCTGACCAGAAGGATATGGGGCATCATGGCCTGGAGGGTAGTCGGCTTCGCACTCACGCGAAGTGATTCGCAAGAAGGCGAATGTTATTTTCGCTTGACCCCCAGAGCCTTCAACTTGCGATAGATCGTGGCCAGGTGGACTCCGCTCAGTTCCGCGGCCAGGTTCGGATCGCCGCCGGCGTGCCGCATAAGGTTCTCGAAGTAGGCTTTCTCGAACCCTTGCCTGGCCTGGTCGTATTCCCCCTCGAGCAGGGCATCGCCGGCCGGCTTGATCGGATTCTCGCCGTACAGGGCGATGGATTCCCGGGTAACGCGTTCTTCGGAGTGCAAGGCCACGATCCGTTCAATGAAGTTCTTAAGTTCCCGAACGTTGCCGGGCCAGCGTTGCCGCAAAAGGAAATCGAGGGCCCCGGGATCGAGTTTTTTCCGCGGTATTCCTGCCTCGCGGCAGTATTTTTCGAGGAAATGATTGACCAGAAGAGGAAGGTCACCCGGACGCTCGCGCAAGGGCGGCAGGCTGATCTTAATGATGTGGATACGAAAGTAAAGGTCCCTGCGGAAGCGACCTTCGGCCGCTTCCAGACTCAGGTCCTTGTTGGTGGCGAATACCAGCCGGGTATCGATACGGATGGGTTTGGTCGACCCCACCCGGTAGATGGTCCCCTCCTCGACGGCGCGCAGGATTTTGGCCTGCACGGCCAGTGGTGTCTCACCGATCTCGTCGAGCAGCAGGGTGCCGTGGTGGGCCTCCTCGAAAAAGCCGTGCGTGGCCTTGCCGGCGCCGGTAAAGGCGCCCCTTTCGTAGCCGAACAGGGTGCTTTCCAGCAGGGTTTCGGGCAGAGCGGCACAGTTCAGGGGAATGAAGGGCGCGTCCCGGCGGTCGCTCAGGCGGTGGACGGCTTCGGCCACGAGTTCCTTGCCCGTGCCGCTTTCCCCTTCGATCAGAATGTTGGCGTTAACCCGTGCCGCCTTGGCCACAAGTTCGAAGACGGCCTGCATGGACCCGGATTCGCCGATAATCTTCTCGAAGACGGCCCGGTCGTACAGCCGGCTCTTGAGTCGCCGGTTTTCATCCAGTAAACGATTTTGTTCCAGGGCGTTCTTGATGGAAACCTTTATCTTGTGCGTCTCTTCAAAAGGCTTGCTGAAGAAGTCGAAGGCGCCGAGTTTCATGGCCCGGACCGCGTCGGAAATAGAACCGTACGCGGTGATGATGATGACCGGGAAGACGGTTTCGCGTTCCTGCAAACTTTCGAGAATATCGAGCCCGCTGCCGTCAGGCAGCCGCACGTCGAGCAAGACCAGGTCGGGCGCTTCCTCATGTTCGAGGTGTTCCCAGAATGCCCCGGCCGTATCCAGGGTGCGGCAGGCGTATCCTTCCTCCACCAGCACGGTCTCGAGAAAACGCCTGGAGAACGCCTCGTCGTCCACCACGAGTACTTTGGATTTAAGGCTCATTGAGCCAGCCTTCCATGATCGGCAGGGCCACCGTGAATACGCTGCCATGAGGGTCCGCCGGTCGGACGTCTATCCGGCCGGCATGGTTCTCGATTACCCGAAATGCAAAGCTCAGGCCCAATCCCCGGCCGGCCCCCCCCTTGGTGGTGAAAAAAGGCTCGAAGATGCAATCGGCCCGGCCCCGGTCGATGCCGACTCCGGTATCGCAAATCTCAACGACCACTTGCCGGCCCTCCGGGTCGACGAGGGCCCGCGTTGTCAAGCATCCGCCGTCCGGCATGGCTTCCATCGCGTTGTCGATCAGGTTGCGGTAAACCTCGAGAAGCTGGATGGCGTCGCCTCGAACCGGAGGCAACCCGTCGGGGATTTCAGACGAGACGACCACGGATGGAGTCAGGCGGTCCCGCTTCAGGTCCTTGACGGCTTGGCCGAGGACCTCCCCCAGGTCCACGCGATGAAAGGTGCTTCGGGGTTCGCGCAGGCTTTTGATCATCGACGCCAGCATGGTACGACAACGCCCGGAAGCCTCGTGGATAGTCTCGGCAATCTCCCGGTTCGGATCGTCCGGGTCCATCCGGTCGAGCAGCAATGAAGAGAAGTTGGCCACACCCACCATGGGGTTGTTGATCTGATGGGCGATGCCGGCCATGAGTTCCGAATAGATGGCCAGCTTCTCGGACAGAGCCAGTTTCTCTTCCATCGCCTTTTCCCGGGAGATATCGGCAATAATGTACAAGACGGCTTGTACACGGCCCTCCGGGTCTCGAATGTCACGCACCTGCACGCGAGCCGGAAAGCTGCCGCCCGAACGTCTCAGACATCGCACTTCAACAATCCGGCCGGTCTCGGACGCGGTGACCAGGTGGTCCCGCCTGTCACCTTCATGGAAGATGAAGCCGATCTCCCGTCCCGCCAACTGCTCACGACCGCACTCAAGCTTGGTCTCGCCGGTGCGGTTGACGGACTGGATTCGGCCTTTTTCGTCGGTGGTGATGACGATATTGGGCGACGAGTCGATCAGATTGGTTAAAAAGGCGGTCTGTTCCTCGTGCTTCCTCGTCAGGCGTTCCAACCCTTTTTTATCGGCCTGCATCTCGGAGGAGATGTCGTGGAGCAGAATGAAACTATCGTGTTCCGGCAGCGGCACCCCCCGGGAGATGGCTGAAATTCGTTCGTCGTAGAATTGAGGATAAATGTCGTGAACGACGATATTAAAGGGCGTGTCATTCTCGAGCATCTTCCAGTACTCGGACATGATGCCCTGCTGGAACAGGCGCTCCCATTTTTCATGGAAATAGCTGCCGAGAATCTGCTCGCGACGGACGCGTGAGATATGTTCCTGCCAGCGATTCATCCAGACCACCCGGCCCTCCCGGTCCACGATTATGACGCCAACGGGCAGGTTTTCGATTACGTCCCTCAGATAGATCGCATCGGCTGGAAAGATATTCAAATCCTGTTTGGTCATGGTTGTTCGCTCATCGGCGGTTCCGGGCCGCCGGCCGGACATTGACTGGATATGACGCTTGGCCATCAACAAGGCGGAGAGGACCCTCGATGTCCGATGGCACGTCTCGTCCACCTCGAGCACGAGGCTGACCCGGCCGCCCCAAAGACCCTGGCAAACCGAAGCCTCGGTCAGAAAGCCACGGCTGGCATGAAGAAAAAGCCCCGTACCACCTCATCTGCACTCCTTGAGATTAATCGTTGAGGTTTTCACTTCGCCCCAGCATACGAATACCCGTGAGCACTGTCAATGGATCGAGTGGAACCGGAATCCACCACCTCAAGCCAATGGTATGTTTCTAGCGGGGCTGTCAGCGGATTTTCAGTCGCGATTCAGGCCATCGGGATCATCTCGAACGGGCTTGTGCTTTTGTGAGCCACGCGGGTCGGTTTTTGGGCGATGGTCTCCCCTGGCCGACTCAGCCGGCCCGGTTCATGGGTGTCCCGCAAACCGCGCCCAAAGGCCGGGTACTCGCAAAGACGGTGCTGTTTTGGGTACGAAAAGGGGGAAAGAGCGAACCTTGAGCTTCCAGGATCGGGTTTCCACGCGGGAGTTTGGGAACCAGCAGTAATCAAGGCCCAGGAGAATCCGCGCTCCCTGCCTCAGAGCGGCGCCGGCGGGGACACCGGGCCCGACTCTTCGACCCGGCCGCCGCGCATGCGGAAGGTCGAGTCGGTGGTCCGGGCCAGGAACTCGCGGTCGTGGGATACGATCAGGTAGGGCAGGCCCAGTTCCCGGATCACGCCGGCGATGCGCCGGGTGGTCTCCTCGTCCAGGCCCGTGGTCGGTTCGTCGAGCAGGAGCATCCGGGGTTTCATGGCCAGGACCGTGGCCAGGGAGACCAGTTTCTTTTCTCCGCCTGAAAGCTTGTAGGTCACCCGGTCCCCGAACCCGGCCAGGCCCAGCCGGTCCAGGGTCTCTTCGACCACGGCCCGGGCCTGGGCATGGGTCGCGCCCAGGTTGAGCGGCCCGAAGGCCACGTCCTCGGCCACGGTCGGGCAGAAAAGCTGGTCGTCCGCATCCTGGAACACGAAGCCGATTCCGGCCCGGACCTCCCGGAAATCCGCCTCCTTGCGCCGCTCCCGCCCCAGAATCTCGACCCGGCCCGCCTCGGGGATCAACAGCCCCATGATGATGTGGACCAGGGTCGTCTTGCCCGAACCGTTGGGCCCGACCAGCCCGGCCCGCTGGTCTGATCGAAAGGTGAAGTCCAGGGACTCCAGGACCGGGGGACGGTGATGGTCGTATCCGAAACGGATGCCCCGCAGGCGGATCAGTTCAGCAGGCTCGACCATTGTCCCACCGCCAGAAGGCCGACGAAAACGGTCATGACCGCCATGAAGGCCCGGTCGGGTCCGCGCATGTCGAAATGGTCCAGAATCCAGAACCGCCCGTCATAGCCCCGGCAGAGCATGGCCTGGAAGACCCGTTCGGACCGGTCGAAGCTGCGCACGATCAGCATGCCGGCCAGATAGGCCAGGCTGCGGTAGGTATGCATGTCGGTCCGGGGCCGGAAGCAGCGGACCCGCATGGCCGCCCGAAGTCTCAGGTACTCGCCGTGGATGACCTGGAGATAGCGGAAGGTGAAAAAAAACAGGTGGACCAGCTTGTCGGGCACCCGGAGGTGCCGGAGGGCGTGGACCAGGGTGAAGACGGTGCAGGTGGCCAGCAGGGCGATAACGGCCAGGATGATGGCGTTGGACTTGATGGTGATGGCCAGGGCCAGCAGCAGACCTTCCCGGGACATCGTCAGCGGTCCCAGGGTCAGGACGGCCCGGCCGGGTTGGGAAAAGGGCAGAAAGAACCACAGGAACAGCACAAAGGTGTTGACGATGGCCAGCCGGACCGCCACCCGGCGCAGGTGAAGGCGGGCGGCGGCGACCAGCAGGACCGCCCCGGCCAGGGCCGCCGTCAGGACCCCGACGCGGTCGGCCGCAGCGACGACCACGGAAAACAGCACGGCGGACAGGAGTTTGATTCGGGGGTCCAGACGATGGACGAAGGACGACCCGGCGGAAAATTCTTCAAAGTGCAATTTGGTTCCAAGCCTGGATCAGTGATTCTTTCGTGCCCGAAAGTACATGACCAGACCCATGATACCAAAAATATAGCCCAGCCCGCCAACTATTTCATTCAGGGACGGGCCCCGGTCCCGGTTCAGTTCGGCGATGGCGTGGGCAATGGGCTTCAGGCGGGAGTCCAGGGCCTTTTCCACGGCCCTTTGGATCGCCTCGGGATCGACCTGGACCGCCGGCGACGCCTGGGCGGCCGGCTCCGGGCTTTTGGCCTCCCCGGAAGGTTCGGCCTTGGCGGCGACGGGCCGGCCTTCCACGTCCGGCAGGTCTTCGGCCTTGATCAGCCACTCGCCCCGGTGCCCCATGCCCGCCTCGACGACCAGCTTGAGGTCGGTCTTTTGGGGCACTTTGAAGGAAAAGGCGCCCTGATCGTCGGTCCGGCCTTCCAGGAGCAGGTTGTCCCGGGGGTCGAAGACCTTGATCCGGCCGCCCTGGACTTTTTTCGACTTGCTGAAATAACTGTCCGTGACGATGGTGTCGCCCTGGATTTCGGCGAACAGAAAGACCTTGTGGGCCTGGGCCGCCTCGGGCCAGGCGACCAGCAGGAGCAGGACCGCGGTCAGGATCGTGGCGGTCCGCGGGGCGGATTTAGCGCGCGTAGATGACATGGAGAACCTCCGGACGAACCTTTTTTAGGAACTGGACGGCAATGGCCGTGAAAATGCCTTCCGCGATCATGACCGGCAGGTGGGCGGCCACGATGAGCTGGGCGGCCTGGACAAACGATTCGCCGGTCAGGAACAGAGACAGGCCCATCATCAGGCTGGCCAGAAAAACGGCCCCGAAACCGGCCAGAAAGCATGCCGTCGAGGCCAGGGCGGACCTGGGGTTCCGAATCCAGGGGCCGAACAGGTAGAAACAGACCACGGCCGGCAGGGCCATGTTCAGGGTATTGACGCCCAGGGAGGTCAGCCCGCCGAACTGGAAGAGCACGGCGTGCAGCGTCAGTCCGATGAGAATGGCCGGAAAGGCGGACCAGCCCAGCAGGACCCCCAGCAGTCCGTTCAGAATGAGATGCACGCTCGACGGCCCGATGGGCACATGGATCAGGGAGGCCACGAAAAATACGGCCGCCATGATGGCCACCTGGGGCAGACGGTCGTAGTCCATTTTTTTCAATCCGACGGCCGTGCCGGCGGCGGTCAGGGCCGCGCCGGAAAGCAGGACCGGAACGGAGAGGACGCCTTCGGAGATATGCATGGTATTTGGTTCCTTCCGGGCAAACGTAAAAAGGCCGCTGATCGTCGTGGCATCCAGACGATCTTCGGCCTTCGTGACCCGGCTTCTTGTTTTATCTTCGATCGCTTCGCGGGCTTCTTGCCCGAATTTACTTTCTCAAGATAATCCGGGCCATCCCCGCTGTCAAGGGAAAAGGCCTCGTTTCCGCAGCCATTGAGTGAATCGGGGCATATCATTTTTCAGCCGCCCGCGCGGCCTTTGGCCGAAGGACGACTCCGGCGCCGAGTCCCCTGCCATATATGGAAAAGGCGCCGGCCGGAGTCCTGAGGCCAAGGCCGCGACAGGGCGGTCCTATCCCGCCGCCAACCACTGAATCGTGACTCGGTTCCATGGGTCCGGGGCCCGGCGGCCAGGAAAGCCTTGACTTGTTTCCGGGGGCGGTGTAGCCTTAAATGTCTAATAATACCGGAGGAAAGACAACAGGCCATGTCCGAAGCCGATATCGAGAGACTTTGCGATTTCCTGGCCGATTCCAAATGCACCATCGCCCTGACCGGGGCCGGCATATCCGCCGAAAGCGGGATACCGACCTTTCGGGGCGTTCAGGGCCTTTGGGAAAAGTACGACGTCATGGAGTTCGCTCACATCGACGCCTTTCGCCGCAACCCGGCCAAGGTCTGGGGCATGCTTCTGGAAATGGACCGGCACGTGGTCAATGCCCGGCCCAACCCGGGCCACGTGGCCCTGGCCCAGTTGGAGGCCATGGGGCTGCTGCGCCTGGTGGTCACGCAAAACATCGACAATCTGCACCAGACCGCGGGCAGTCGGGAAGTGGTGGAGTTTCACGGCAATTCGAAGCGGCTGCGCTGCCTGGAATGCGGCGAAATGCAGCCGCCCGAGTCCGTGGACCCGGAAAACCTGCCTCCGCGCTGCGCCTGCGGCGGCCTGATCAAGCCGGACGTGATCTTCTTCGGGGAAGCCATTCCCTGGGCGGCCAATGTCAAGGCCTTCGAGTACGCCCAGCGTTGCGACCTGATCCTGGTCGTGGGCACGTCGGCGGTGGTCGCCCCGGCCAGTGAGATTCCGGTGGTGGCCAAACGCGCCGGGGCCCGGATCGTGGAAGTGAACCCCGAGGAGACGCCCCTGACCGGGCGGGTGACCGACCTGATGCTCCGCGGTTCGGCCGGGGAAATCCTGCCCCGGGCCGTACGGATGCTCATGGACCGTCGCCATTAAGAACCAGGCGATCCCCTTGACTTGGACGTCCGAACCGGTCCATAATTGCGTCGGCCCACCGAACCGGCCCTTGCGGCCGGGCCGGTGGGCAAAACGTATAGACCGTTTATTTCAGAGTGTTTGCTTATGAGCCCTGAACTTGTGATGCTTTTTTTGACCCAGGCCGGAGCGGATCGGGTCTCGTCCTCGGTGGACGTTCTGAACATGGTTCTGAACGCCGGACTCATGGTCAAGCTGGTCATGCTGGTCCTGCTCCTGTTTTCGGTGGTCTGCTGGGCCATCATCATTTTCAAACTGGCCCAGTTGAGCAAAGCCCGCCGGCAGTCCTTCTTTTTCCTGGACCTCTTCTGGAAGAGCCGGAACCTGTCGAGTATTTACAATGACTCGGCCGGTTACGAGGCCAGCCCCCTGGCCCAGATATTCCGGGTCGGGTACCAGGAGATGAACCAGTTGCGCAAGAGCGCGGCCGGATCGGGCCTGGACACCCAGACCCTGCGCCGCCAGGGGCTTGAAAACGTCCAGCGGGCCCTGCGCCGGGCCGCCGGGGCCGAAGCGACCCGCCTGTCCCGTTCCCTGACCTTTTTGGCCACGACGGGCAACACCACGCCCTTCATCGGCCTGTTCGGCACGGTCTGGGGCATCATGGGGTCCTTTCACAACATCGGCCTGACCGGATCGGCCAACCTGGCCGCCGTGGCGCCCGGCATCTCCGAGGCCCTGGTGGCCACGGCCGCCGGCCTGGCCGCGGCCATACCCGCGGTGGTGGCCTACAACCATTTCGCCAGCCGGGTCCGGGTCCTCGATGCGGAAATGACCAACTTCGTGGCCGACTTCCTCAACAACCTCGAACGGGACCTCATGCGCAAGGCCGCGCAATAAGGGACCACCATGGCATTTACTCCGGGCGGCGACCACCGCACCCCCCTGTCGGAAATCAACGTCACCCCCCTGGTGGACGTCATGCTGGTCCTGTTGATCATCTTCATGGTCACCGCGCCCATGATGATGGAGGGCATGGACGTCAAGCTGCCCCAGGTGGACAGTTCGGCCATTCAGACCGAAGGCGAACGCCTGGTCATCACGGTCAACGCCCAGGGGGAGATATTTCTTGACGAGTTCAAGGTGCCCATCGAGGACCTCAACATAAAAATCAAGCGCATCCTTGACGTCCGAGCCTCGAAACAGGTCTATTTGCGGGCTGATAAAAGCATCCCCTACGGGCAGGTGGCCAAGATCATGAGCGAGGTCCGGCGGGCCGGCGTGACCAATCTGGGCCTGGTCACGGAACCGGAACAGGTCATCCGGCCGGACAAGACGTCGTAACCAGACCGCGGCGCCGTTCCGATGCGTATATGCTATAGAGCCCGCCGACGCGAAGTCGCCCGGGTCGAGGCGTTTGGTTTCCTGGCATGCAACTGGCTTACCAAGACATAGTCCTGGACGGGGGATGGGAGCCGATCCTGAAATGGATGCTCCTGGTCTCCCTGCTTCTGCACGCCGCCGTGCTGTATTTCGGCCTGGCCGTACTGCCGGACCTTTTTCCCGCCCGCCGGCTCATGCCGCCGGTCTACACGGTCAACCTGGTCTCTCTGCCGCCGCTCGGCTCTCCCAATGCGCCGGAGGCCAAAGCGGAGGCCAGGCCGGCGGCGCCCGCGCCGGCTCCCGCGCCCGCCCCGGCCCCGGAAAAGGCGGAACTGGTGCCCCTGGGACCGGTCCAGCCCAAGGAGCCGGTCAAGCCGGAGGTGGAAAAGATCAAGACACCGCCCCCCAAGCCCAAGGAAAAGCCGGCCGTGGACCCGGACGAGGCCCTTAAAAAGGCCATGGCCCGCATCAAGAGAAAGGTGTCCGGCAAACGCGGCGAGGACCACCTGGAAAACGCCCTGGCCAATCTGGCCGCCAAAAAAGGCGCGGGGCAGACCCGGGGCGAAACGAGCGGGACGCCCGGAGGCGTGACCGGCTTCCGGGGCAGCGGGCCCATGACCGAGATGGACGCCCGGATGCGGGACTATTTCATCGTCATGTACAACATCGTCACCAGTAACTGGAACCTGCCTCCGGACGGCATGATCGGCAAGGACCCCAACCTCGAAGCCATTTATATCATTCAGATCGACCGGACGGGCAAGGTGGTCAAGGCCTGGTTCGAGCGGGCCTCCGGCCAGCGGTATTTCGACCAGTCCGCGGAAAAGGCCGTCCAGAAAGCCAGCCTGCCGCCGCTGCCGGACGTCTTCAAAAGCGACGTTTTGGAAGTCGGGCTGCGTTTCACCCGGGCGGGCATCAAACGAAGATAGGGAGAGACATGGTGTTTTGGAAGATGGACAAAGCCGGCCGAGACCGGGCCTCCCGGCCGGCCGCCCCGAACATGCCGCGCCGTATGGGCGCCCTGGTTTTCTGCCTGGTCCTGTTTCTGTCCGTCTGGGCCGTTCCGGCCCGGGCCCGGGTCTATATCGATATCGACCAGCCTTTTGCCAAAAAGCTTCCGGTGGCCGTGCCCGCCTTCATGCCCCTGTCCGGCGAAGGGGCCGGCGAGGGCGGGTTCGCCGAATCCCTGACCCAACGCATGACCGGCAACCTCGATCGTTGCGGCATCTTCGTGGTGCTCGACCCCCGGACCTTTATCGAGGGCAATCCCCGGGCCGGACTCAGCCTCAAGGAGCAGATCAATTTCAGGGAATGGCTGACCATCGGGGCCGAGCTGCTGATCAAGGGCGCATACACGGCGTACGGCGACGAACTCAGCCTCGAACTCAGACTTTTCGACGCCTTCGAGGGGCGGATGATGCTGGGCAAGCGCTACACCGGCTCGATTCAGGACGCCCGCAAGATGATCAACCTGTTCACCAATGAAATCCTCTACGTCCTGACCGGAGAACGAGGCGTCTTCGGGTCCCAGATCGTCTTCGTCGGGAAAAGCGGCGGCCACAAGGACCTCTTCGTCGCCGAGTTCGGAGGGGACGAGCCCCGCCAGTTGACCCAAAGCCCGGGCAACAGCACCTTGCCGGTCGTGTCGCGCGACGGCGGGCGCGTGATTTACCAGACCCGGGCCCCCCGGGAATACCAGGTCCGGGTGGCGGACATGAGCGGCGGCTCCCAGGTCGTTCACGGCGGAAAGGCGCTCCTGCTCTCCCCGGCCTTCATGCCCGGAGGCGGGTATCTGGTTTCCATCAGCGGCCGGTACTCGACCCATATTCACCGTCTAGACGCCCAGGGCAAGATTCAGGGCCAGGTCACCCGGTTCGGCACGATCAACATCTCCCCCTCGGTCTCGCCGGAAGGGTCGCAGATGGCCTACGTCTCCAACCAGGCCGGAGGTCCTCAGGTATACATTTCTTCCATCACGGGCGAAGGAAGCCGGCGGGTGACCATGTACGGACGCGAAAACACGGACCCCTGCTGGTCTCCCCGGGGGGACCGCATCGTCTATGTCGGGAATTCCCGGGACATATTCACCATCAAGCCGGACGGGACCGACGTGCAGCAACTGACCTCGGACTCGGGCGCCAACACCCGTCCCAGTTGGTCTCCGGACGGCCGGATGATCGTGTTCGCCTCGACCCGGCTGGGCCGGCCGGCCCTGTTCACCATGTCGGCCAACGGCGAAAAGCAGACCCCTCTGCTGCCCGATTACGAGGGGGTTCAATCCACGCCCTTCTGGAGCCCGGCCAAGCCGTGATCCGCCTTGGTCCGGCCCCGGAGGCATGGTAAAAAATAAACGGTTATATTTGACTTGGGGTTTGACGTGTGCCATCATACCCTGTATAATGATTTTTTAGCGGTTTGTGGTTAACATCCTAACTCACTGTTGAATTCCCTGTCGAGGCCCCAACCCGGGGGGCAGGGTGGCTCTGGAAATAACAAAGGAGGTTTGATTGGTTATGAGACGGAACGGATTGATCCTTTTGATGGTGGCGCTCTTGGTCCTGCCTGTGTTCGCGCTGACCTTTACCGCGTGCGGGGGCAAGGAAGTCAAGAAGCAGGTGGGGCTGACCGACGAGGAGAAAGCCCGGCTCGAGGCCGAACGTCTGGCCCGTGAAAAGGCCCGGATGGAAGAAGAGGCCCGGATGCGTGCCCTGGAGCTTGAAAAGCAGCGTCTGGCCGCGGCCCGGGAAGCTTTCGAGAACGAACTGGTCCATTTCGAGTTTAACAAGTCCGACATCCTGCCGGAATACGAGGCCGTGCTGGCGCGCAAGGCCGAGTATATGAAGGCCCTGGCCAACATCATGGTCAAGGTCGAAGGCCACTGTGACGAACGCGGCACCGAGGCCTACAACCTGGCGCTGGGTGATCGGCGGGCCAAGGCCGCCAAGGGCTTCCTGGAAACGAATTACGGCATTGCCGGTTCGCGGATGGAAACCGAGTCCTACGGCGAAAGCATGCCTCTGGACCCCGCCCACACCGAAGAAGCCTGGGCGAAAAACCGCCGGGCGGCTTTCAAAATCATTTCTGAATAACCGACGTATGACCTGTTGACGTTCATGGTCCGGGGGGTGCGATCCGCTCCCCCCGGACCATGCCTTTGCTTGGCTGGTTGCATTCATGAATTCCAAATCGTTCCTTATCCTGGTCGTTACCCTGGTCCCGGCTCTTGTGGCCGGTTGCGTGTCGGACGAGTCCTTTCAGCGCCAGACCGTTCAGTTGACCAACCTGCAAGGCGAAGTCCGCGAACTCAAGGACCAGACCAAACTTCGGGACATGGAACTGGAACGCCAGCTCAACCAGTCCCGGTCGGGCATGCCCGACCTGATGCAGGAGATCGGCCGGCTGCGTTCCGAGACCCAGCGCCTGACCAATCTGGTCGAAGTCACCGAACAGCGCGGCTCGGGCGAGGCCCTGACCCTCAAGCAGCAACTGGAATACATGCTGGCCCGGCTGGACCGGCTGGAAAGCACCTTGAAGCTTCCCCCGCTGCCTCCGCCGGCCGCCGTGACGTCCCCGTCCCCCGGAACCGAAAGCGGACAACCGGAAGGGGCCGCCGCGGAAAGCCCTCCCTCCGAAACGCCGGCCGAACCGCGAATCGAGGTCAAACCGGATGCATCGAGTCCGGCCGCTCCGACGGCGGATCAGCTCAAGAGCGAGTTCGACGCGGCCGAAGCCCTGTACAAACAGCAGGTCTGGCCGGCGGCCCTGGACAAGTTCCGGGCCTTTATCAAGACGTATCCCAGCGCGGCCCAGGCGTCCGCGGCCCAGTTCTATATCGGCGAGTGCCTCTACCAGCAGAAAAAGTACGAAGAAGCCATCATCGAGTACAATGTCGTCATCGAGAAGTATCCCGACAACGACAAACGGGTCTCCATCTCCCTGCTCAAACAGGCCTATTCCTTTCTGAACATCGGGGACACGGTCAGCGCCAAGGTCCTGCTCAAGAAGGTCATTCGAGACTATCCCGACAGCTACTCGGCCAAGCTGGCCCGCAACAAACTGCCCCGAATCAAATAGGCCCCGGGGGGGGACCCCGACGGCATCATCCTTGCGCTACTACCACCTCAGGCGATACCTGACCCGGCGATTCGGCCTTCGTGTGGCCAAGATCGCGCTGGACGCGGGTCTGACCTGTCCCAACCGGGACGGCGCGTTGTCCCGTAGCGGCTGTCTATTCTGCGACGCCTTGGGCTCGGGCAGCGGCGGGGCCGCCGAGGGCCTGAGCGTCCGGGAACAGCTGGAGGCGGCCCTGTCCCGATCGAGGCGGCGGGCCGACCGGTTCATCGCCTACTTCCAGGCCTTCACCAACACCTACGCCCCGGTCGACCGCCTGGAGTCCCTTTGGACCCAGGCCCTGGCCCATGAGGACGTGGTCGGCCTGGCCGTGGGCACCCGGCCGGACTGTCTCCCGGACGAAGTCATCGATCTCCTGGCCTCGCTGGCCCGCGACCGGGAGGTCTGGCTGGAACTGGGGCTTCAGTCCGCTTCGGAGCGGACCCTCGAACGGATCAACCGGGGCCACACCGTCTCGGATTTCGCCCGGGCCGTCCGGCGGACCCGAGGCCGGGGCTTCAAGGTCCTGGCCCATGTCATTATCGGCCTGCCGGGCGAGGGCCCCGAGGACACGCTCGAAACGGCCCGGTTCGTCAACGACCTGGGCCTGGACGGTATCAAGATTCATTCGCTCTACGTCAGTCAAGACACCGGCCTGGCTTTTATGTACGAACGCGGCGACTACGACTGCCTCAGCCGCGAGGCCTTTGTGGAACAGACCGTGGACTTCCTGGAACGCATCGATCCCCGGATGGTCGTTCACCGGCTGACGGGCGATCCGCGACCGGAGTCCCTTTTGGCCCCGGCCTGGACCCTGGACAAGTCCGGTACGCTGGAGATGATCCGGCAACG
>Ga0180009_10002378_pt1 | contig 22146 bp, 17 predicted proteins | sample OS_PC_MetaG_FD_123537 | JGI IMG/M metagenome (GOLD analysis project Ga0180009, IMG submission 123537) | Groundwater microbial communities from the Aspo Hard Rock Laboratory (HRL) deep subsurface site, Sweden - OS_PC_MetaG | ecosystem: Environmental > Aquatic > Deep subsurface > Groundwater...
AAAAAAGGCGAAGTATTAATGAAGAAACATGGTTTTGAAAAAATAGCAATTGGAATTTTACTCACGCCGGTTCCCTATAAAACAATCTGTTGGATAGCGGGAATCTATAAGTTCAAATTTTCTAAATTTTTTATAACAATAGTTGCAACAAGAATACCAAGATTTTTTATTGTTGCTTTAATAGGATACTTAATCTGAACAAAAACTTTAAAAACACTGCTTTTTCCAAGAATACAAAGGAGTATTAAATTATGGCTGATTTAACAGAACAAATAAAAGAATTAATGAAAAAACCTGAAAAAATTAGGAATATAGGGGTTTGTGCACACATTGATCACGGAAAATGTGTTTCTGGAGATAGTAGGGTTTTTTTAGATAATGGAAGCTTTGTTAAAGCTGAAGATTTATTTTTAAAATATGAAAACAAAGGTAAAATTATCAAGAATGATAATGAAAAAATTATAGATGTTAGGGATCAAAATATTAAAATTCCCTCTTTTAATAAAAAAACTTGTAAAATTGAAGAAAGTAATTTAAGTTTCATATGGAAAATAAACACAGCTGAAAATTTAGTTGAATTAGAATTCCATGATGGTAAAAAAGTAAAAACCACCCCAGAACATAAATTCTTAACAATAAATCAAAATTATGAAATTATAGAAAAGAGGAGTTATGAATTAGATAATAATGATTTTATTATTTCTCCAAGAAATTTAAAATACAATTCAATTAGCTTAAAAGAATTAGAATTAATATTCATTAAAGAATTATCAAAAGATAGTGGGTTTTTAATATATCTAAATGAAGATTACAAATATTATTTACATAAAAAAATTATAGATTATGGAAGAGAAAAAATATGGAAAGAAATAAATTCCGATTTAAAGTTTTTATCTTTTTATCATAGAATTTGGAAAGGAAAAGGAAGATATAGAATATGTGATATAATCAAAATATTTGACTTATTAAAAATTCCATTATCAGATTTATATAAAAACATATCCCATATTAATTACAGAAAAAGCTTGAAAAAAGAATTTAAAACATCTGTTAGTATAAATTTACCAAAAAATGAAAAAGATTGGAAAAATTTTTTTTATTTATTAGGTTTAATATGGGGGGATGGAGATGTAAATATATTTATCCATAATAATGACAAACAAATTCATAATGAAATTAAAAGGATTTGTAAAGAAGTTTTTGGAGTCGATATTACTTTAAGAATATCTAAAACAAAATGTCCAAGAATTGATCTTAAATTAGGATTAACTTTTACTAAAATATTAACTAACTTATTTAATTACTCTCTAAAAGATAAATCTGGAAATATTAATTTTCCAAATTTAATACAAAAACTGCCTAAAAACTTAATTTCAAATTTTATTTCGGGTTATTTTGATGCTGATGGGTCGGTTGGATTCAAACACGTGATTTCTACTTCATCTAAAAGCAAACAATTTATTGAAGAATTACAATTAATATTATTAAGATTTGGATGTTTGTCTACAATATTTAAAAAAGATGTTTATTTAAAAGGGAAAGTATTCCCACAATGGGTACTGAATATAAATGGTTGTTTATCCACAAAGAATTTTAAAGAAAAAATAGGATTTAATTTACAAATTAAAAAAGAGAATCTAGATAAATTTTTATTGAATTCTCAATTAAGTAAAAAATTTGATTATTTACCTTATGGAAAATTTAAAGTTTCAAGTAATAAAAAATCTCATTTACAATTAGAACATAATAATTTATTAATCAAACAATTTTTACAACAAGAAATTTACTTTAACCAATTAAAAAACAAAAAAGAAATTGAGAATTTAGATGGTTATGTTTTTGATTTTTCTGTTTATGGTAATGAAAATTTTATTGCTGATGGATTAATTATTCATAATACAACTTTCTCAGATAATTTATTATTGGGTGCTGGTATGATGTCTGAAGAACTAGCAGGTAAACAATTAGTCTTAGATTTCCACGAAGATGAAAAAGAAAGAGGAATCACAATTGATTCTGCAAATGTTTCTATGGTTCATAAAGTGGGTGATGAAGATTTCTTAATTAATTTAATAGATACTCCCGGGCACGTTGATTTTGGCGGGGATGTTACAAGAGCAATGAGAGCAGTTGATGGAGCAATAGTTTTATGTTGTGCAGTAGAAGGTATAATGCCTCAAACAGAAACAGTTCTAAAACAAGCATTAAGAGAAAGAGTAAAACCAATCCTATTCATAAACAAAGTTGACAGATTAATTAAAGAAGTTAAATTAACACCTGAAAAAATGCAAGAGCGTTTCATAAAAATCATAAATAATATCAATGAATTAATAAAAAATATAGCACCTGAAGAATACAAAGAAAAATGGCAAGTATCTGTACAAGATGGTTCTGTTGCATTTGGTTCGGCTTTCCATAAATGGGCATTATCGTTTCCATATATGAAAAAAACAAACATAACTTTCAAAGATGTTATAGAAGCATATGAAAAAGAAAATCATCAAGAATTATCAAAAAAAGCACCAGTACATAAAGTCATTCTAGATATAGTTACCCAACATCATCCAAATCCTTTAGAAGCTCAAAAATATAGAATCCCTAAAATATGGCATGGTGATATAGAAGATGAAGTTGGAAAATCATTAATGAATTGTGATCCAAAAGGCCCTGTAGCCTTTATTGTAACCAAAATTGTCGTTGATAAACATGCAGGAGAAGTTTCAGCAGGAAGATTATTCTCAGGAACATTAAGGCAAGGTGAAGAAATTTATATGAATTTAGCTAAAAGAAAACTAAGAATACAACAAATTAGTATTTATAAAGGTCCAACAAGATTACAGGTAAATGAAGCACCAGCAGGAAACATCGTTGGAATAACAGGATTAAAAGATACTTTTGCAGGAGAAACAATATCTTCATACCCTATAGAACCTTTCGAAGCAATCAAACATATTTTTGAACCTGTTGTTACAAAATCTATAGAAGCAAAAAGATCAGCAGATCTTCCAAAATTAGTTGAAGTTCTTAAACAAGTCAGTAAAGAAGACCCTTCTATTTTTATTGAGATTAATGAAGAAACAGGTGAAAACCTAATGTCTGGAATGGGAGAATTACATTTAGAAGTTATAGAAAACAGAATCATAAAAGAAAAAGGATTACAAGTTAATACATCAGATCCTATTGTTGTTTATAGAGAAACAGTTCAAAAAATATCTCAAGAAGTAGAGGGTAAATCTCCTAATAAACATAATAAATTCTTTTTTACAGTAGAACCATTATCAGAAGAAGTTTACAAGGCAATTAAAGCAGGCGAAATACCTGAAATGAGGGTAAAGAAAAAAGATTCAGCTTTATGGGAGAAATTTGTTAAATTAGGAATGGATGCAAAAGAAGCAAGGAAAGTTAAAGATATTTTCAAAGGATGTTTATTAGTTGATTCAACGAGGGGTGTTGTTCATATAGGGGAAGTCATAGAAATGATTACAGATGCATTTCAACAAGTAATAAAAGAAGGCCCTGTAGCTAGAGAACCTTCAATAAAAGTGAGAGTTAATATTATGGATTGTAAATTACATGAAGATGCTATTCACAGAGGTCCTGCCCAAGTATTGCCTGCCGTTAGAGATGCTATTAAAGAAGCAATGAAAAATGCAAAAGCAACTTTATTTGAACCTCTTCAAATATTACAAATTGATGCTCCATTAGATTATATGGGTGAAATTTCTAAATTAATTCAAAACAAAAGAGGAAGTGTTTTGAATATGGATCAAACAGGAACAATGATTGTTGTAAAAGCCAAATTACCAGTTGCTGAAATGTTTGGATTAACATCAGATTTAAGATCTGCTACAGGCGGACGAGGTAGTCACTATGTTGTTGATCAAGTATTTGAAAAAGTTCCAGAATCCTTACAAGAAAAAGTTATCAAACAAATAAGGAAGAGAAAAGGTTTAAGTGAGAATGCTTAATGCTTTCCATTAATGAGTATTAACTTCTATAAATATTAAAGCCCACATTTTAAAAAACAGAAACATTTATAAATCCATTAAAAAGAAATTTTCTATAATCAAATTTAGGGGGAATTAAATTTAAAATGGCAAGAGAAAAACCACATATAAACTTAGTATTCGTTGGTCATGTAGATCATGGAAAATCCACTACAGTCGGTAGATTATTGTTTGATACAAAAACAATAGATGAACAGGCTATGAGGAAATTAAAAGAAAAAGCAGAAGAATTAGGAAAAAAAGGATTTGAATTTGCATTTGTTATGGACAACTTAAAAGAAGAAAGAGAAAGAGGAGTTACAATAGACTTAGCACATAAAAAATTCGTAACTTCAAAATATGAATTTACAATTATAGATGCACCAGGGCACAAAGATTTTATTAAAAACATGATTACAGGAGCATCTCAAGCAGATGCTGGAGTTCTAGTTGTAGCTGCAGCAGAAGGTGTTATGGAACAAACAAAAGAACACATTTGGTTATCTAAAACACTTGGTGTACATCAATTAGCAGTAGCAGTCAACAAAATGGACACTATTAATTATGATGAAGCAAAATTCAATAAAGTAAAAGAAGATGTTTCAACAGTCCTAAAGGGTGTCGGTTACAAACCAGAAGATGTTAAATTTATACCAATAAGTGCTTTAAAAGGAGATAATATTATAAAAGCATCTGACAACATGGCATGGTATCAGGGAGATTCTTTATTGAGTTTATTAGATACATTCAAAGAACCTGAAAAGCCAACAAATTTACCATTAAGGTTACCAATCCAAGATGTTTACAACATCACAGGTATTGGAGTAGTTCCAGTTGGTAGAGTAGAAACGGGCGTTATGAAAATAGGGGATAAAATAATTGTAATGCCTGCAAGAGAAGGAAAAGGTGTAACGGGTGAATGTAAATCCATAGAAATGCATCATGAACAAATTCAAGAAGCAATTCCAGGAGATAATATTGGATTCTCAGTAAGAGGAATTGGTAAAAAAGATATAGCAAGAGGAGATGTTTTAGGACATGTAGATTCTCCACCAACAGTTGTTAAAGAATTTACAGCACAAATAGTTGTATTAAATCATCCAACTGTTATAACTGTAGGCTATACACCGGTATTCCACATACATACAGCACAAGTTGCTTGTAGGTTTGCTGAATTACAAAAGAAAATTGATCCTGCATCAGGTCAAACATTACAGGAAAATCCTGATATGTTAAAGAATGGAGATGCAGCAATAGTCAAATTAATTCCGCAAAAACCATTAGTAATTGAAAAGCAATCAGAAATTCCACATATGGCAAGATTTGCTATAAGGGATGCTGGAAAAACAGTTGCTGCTGGAATGTGTATTGACTTAGTCAAAAAGTAAACCTTTTTCTTTTTTATTATTTTTGAAGATATTCTTGAAATGCTTCCCTATAACCATAAAGGACAATTTTCTCTACTTGGCTGTTGGTATTTTCTAATGTTTTCTTAGCAAAATCAATCGCATATTCCACACTTAAATTTCTTTCCAAAAGGTTTAAACGCCAATGTCCATAATTATGTTGTGCCAAAGCACCAAGAATAGTTAATGTAGCAATCGCAACTAATGTTTTTTTCATTTTCTATAAAAACTACTTTTAAACATATAAACCAGTTAAATTTATAAACCCTTCATTTCTCTCAATCTTATGCAAAAAGCAAGAATAAAATTAGCATCAAGTAGTATAGATCAAATTAATCAAATATGCACTTCAATATTAGAAGTTACTAAAAAAACAAAAGCAAAATTAATTGGTCCAATTCCTTTACCAACTAAAAAACTAAAAGTAACAACAAGGAAATCTCCAGATGGTGAGGGAAAAGCTTCTTTTGATAGATTTGAAATGAGAGTTCACAAAAGATTAATTGATCTAAATGTAGATGAAAGAGCATTAAGATTAATCATGAGAGTTCCTATCCCAGAAACTATCAATATTTCTATAGAATTATTAGAATAAATAAATTTAAAAACTAACTTTTCTTAGTAAAAATATGAATAATTTAATAACAATATCAGAACCCATCATAAGAGTTATAGTGGCAATAGTTATCTTGCTATTCGGATTAATATTTGCAAAATTTTTCAGTAAATTAATAAAAAAAATATTAAAGGAATTAGAAATAAACAGGGTTTTAAAAGAACAAACAAAAATAAAAGTTCCAATAGAAGAATTCCTAGCATCTTTAGTAAAGTACATAATCTACTTCATAGCTGTCATAATGGCTTTAAATCAATTAGGATTAACAACCACAAGTTTATACGTTATTTTAGTAGTAATACTAGTAATCATAATAATCTTCATAATTCTTGCTGTAAAAGATTTCATCCCAAATATTATTTCGGGTTTTTTCATTCATCAAAAAAGATCTCTAAAAGAAGGAGATACAATAAAAATAAAAGATATAGAAGGCACAATCATCCATGTTAATTTAGTAGAAACCAAAATAGAAACAAAATCAAAAGACACAATATACATTCCAAATTCTTTATTAACCAAAAATATCATAACTAAAAAAAATGATAATAAGTAATGGTTTAGAAAAATTTAATAGAAATATCCTAGAAACTAAAAAGAATATAATCTTAATAGGTATAGAAAAAAACAAACCAAAAGATTTCATGAAATCAAGAAACTCTGGTTTAAATCAAGTTCTATGTAAACTAGCAAAGAAAAACAACATTTCAATAGGAATTTCTTTCAATGATATCTTAAATTCAAAAGATAGAATAAATCTATTGGGAAGAATAATGTTTAACATAAAACTATGTAGAAAATACAAAGTCAAAGTAATCTTATGCAATTCCACAAAAAACAAAGAAGAAATAAGAAATGAAAAAGACTTAAGAGCATTTGCTTTAACATTAGGATTATCTCCATCAGAAATCAATATAAAAAGATTTTTATATTAGTTAATTTATAACAATTAAAAAGAGGTGTACAAAAAATGGAAAAGAAATCTTCTGCTCATAAAGATATTTTAAATAAATTTATTGAGAATAGTTTATTATTACAAAAAAAAGACGCTGAATTATTACATAGTGTCAATGAATTAACTAAAAAAATAGATAGAATGTTGAATGTTTTTGAAGAAGCATCTAAACATGTTATGGAAGTTGGAGAAGATAAAAGAATCATAGAATTAACAGAAAAATTAGATGCATTGTTAGATCAAAACAAAACAGTAGCTAAAGGATTAATCATGCTTGAGCAATATGTTAGAGGAAGACATAACCCTGTAATATGACAATAGAATTTCTTTTAGATGATTTCCAAGAAAAAGATAAAGAGAAAATAAAAAAGATAATTCAAACATTACAAAAACCAAAAATAATAGATAAAAATACTCTTTTCTTGAAAAAATTTACACTATCTTTATTAGGGCAACATAATAAATCTCAAAAATTATTCAAAACCAGAGAAATACAAGATTTAAATTTAAAAATAAATGCAACAATTCCAAAACAAGTACCACAAAGGGTATTAAATCCACCCTTAAGATTAAAAATAGATGACTTTATGCCTCTTGCTCCAAAGCCATTTCATTTAATGGGAATCATCCCTTCCCCACATTTAAGAACAGTATCAATGAATATTCCAACAAAAAAACAATTACCCCAACCAAAAATAATTCCTAAATCTCCAACACCAAATAAAATAAAAATCCCAAAATCTCCAACACCACAAAAAACAACACCAGCACCAATGCCAGAACAAACCCCTAAACCTAATGAAGCTCCAAGTCCGATTTAAAATTATTGTAATTTTTTTGTTATTATTTGTTTTAACAGCGTGTACATCCCACCAAAATTTACCAATAATAAATTCGGAAGAATGTGCATCAATGAATGGTAAAATAGTTAACACATTAGATGAAATAGATAAATGTTCTTCAAAAGATATTCTTGGAGAAGTAATGGGATTAGATTGTCCTTGTATTTGTTGTAAAATTTAAAGTGGTTCTACTATAAAGTTTAAAAATAATTTAAAGTATTAAACCCAATCAACTTCTACTTGATCAAATATATACTCCAGCATATAGGTCCAACGGACAAGTTAGGTAAGAAGGTTTATAAAGCAATATTTCTTTTTGTTTATCGACGGTATAGAATAAAAAAGAGTTAAAAATGAGACCAGCTTATCCTGTAAATTTAGAAATAAATCAAGATCTTATTTACCTTATTGAAGCTTTAAAAGTAGAAGGTTATTGGTCAATAAAACACAAAGAAGGTTCTATTCAGAATAAAAACTTGCCATTCTTAAGAAATATAGAAAGAATATCTAAAAACATTGGTTTGAACACAACCAAAAGGATTCTAGTAAAAATAAAAATGCCTGATGATTTATGCAAGGAGAATATTAATGTTTTTCATCAAAATAAAAAACTAAAGTTTCATATTGAAATGAGTCCTTTCAATAAAAATAAAAAGAAAATTGTCTTTACCATACCTTATCAAAAATCATATGAATTAATATTAAAAATAAATGGTAATATAGTACCTATAAAGTTATACGAAGGTGAAGAAGAATTCCATTTCAACTCTAACATAAAATGTTGGGCTTATTTAGAAATAAGATTTTGGAATGCAAATTTTATAAGATTTCTAGATAATCATTTTAATAAAAAAGATTTAAGGATAAACTTTAAATTTTTACTCAATAAAAAAGAGTTTCTCATAAATGCTTTAAGTGCAATTATAGATTCTGAAGGCAGTATAGATTATTATCAACACTATCGCAGGATTAGTATAACAATGAAACCAAAAAAATATATTGAAGATTTAAAAAAGCTTTTAACAATATTAGGTGTTCACTCTCATATATATTATGACAAATCTAACAAATGTTCTAACTATAAACTATCATTTTCAGGTTGGAATAATTTTGATATATTACTTAAATCAGGATTATGTTTACGTCAATCAAAAAAATATCAAAAACTTAAAACAATAATGAAAACTTATAAAAGAAAACAAATATCAAGAAATAAAGCACAAAAACACTATGTTGAAAAATTAAAAGAAATTAATAAACCTATTAAAGCTAAAGAATTTTCAGAATATTTATGTAAGAGTAAAAGGGTTGTTAATCATTATTTAACAAAATTAATGAAAAAAGGTATGATAAATGTAGATAAAACAAATGTTGCCTATCTTTATTCATATAAAGAAGAATTTAGTTAACCCAATTTATTTCAACTTCATCTATCCTCCATCTAGGTTTTATATCTACATCTTTTAAATTCAGATTATCATAGTATTTTTTATCCGCTTTGTATTGTAATATCCCTGTCCAGCAGATTTGGGAAGCATTATCTCCTGAATATTTCAAACCAACAGGAAAAAACACACCATTTCTTTCTTTACACATAATATCTAACATTTCACAAAATCTTTTATTAGCAGCTACACCACCAATTAACAAAGCTTCTTTCTTACCACAATGTGCCATTGCTCTCTCAGCAACTTCAGTTAACATAGCAAAACCAATTTCTTGTAAAGAATAACATAAATCTTCTTTACTAGCACCTTTCTTATACAAATTAATACACTTAGTAATTATACCAGAAAAATCAACATCCATTCCCTTAACAGTATAAGGTAATTCTACATACTTCCCTTTCTTAGCAAGTTCTTCAATTTTAGGACCAGAAGGAAAACCCAAACCAATTTCTCTTCCAAACTTATCTAAAGCATTTCCCAAGCCAATAGTTAAAGCTTCTCCAAATACTCGATACTTTCCACCTTCAAAAGCAATTATCTGGGTATTAGCACCAGAAGTAAAAACAAAAACAGGATCTTTAGCTTTAGTTAATAATTTTCCAATTTCTAAATGCCCAACAATATGAGATACACCTATTAAAGGTTTTTTTATTTTTCCAGCTAGTTCCTTAGCAGCATTCATACCAACAACCAAAGATGGAGGCAACCCCGGCCCTTGTGAAAAAGCAACAATATCAATATCTTTTAACTCTAAATTAGCTTCTTTCAAAGCATCATCAATAACTTTATCTTTACATTTTTTATGATGCTCAGCAGCTGCATGAGGAATAATCCCTCCTTTCTCAGTAACATACATATCTCTAATATCACTTAAGATATTTCCTTTATCATCTACAACAGAAGCACCGAAAGTATCTCTGCCTTTAGAGTGCAGTACTTTCAATGCCTAAAGCTATTAATCCCATCCACATAAACCTCCCCTTCCTGAGTTAACGAAAATTTAATTTTAATCCTTTATTAATTTTTACATTTTTGTTATTTTAAATGTGAGCCTTAATTTTTTCTAGAAAAAGTTTGGTGGATTATTTGTTACATCTGACTCAAAGAACTTGTAAATAACAAAGCAAAACTAAAAAACAAAAGTTTTATATATAAGTTAATATCTATTATTTATTAATTAATAAGTATTTGTGATTAAAATGCCTGAATTAATATATGAAAAAAGATTGGAGCATTCACCTACTCTTAATACTGTGATTATGGTAGAAAATACTCTTAAAAATATGGAAAAAAGTATTATAACAATTGCAGAGTTAAAGAGAAAACTTCCTAAACAAGTCAATCATAATACTTTAAAACTGATTCTAGAATATTTAGAAGATTGTAACAAAATAGCAGTAAGTATAAAAGGGATTACTTGGATACACAACACCAGTCCCAACTTAAGAAAAGCTATTTCTAGAGGTCTTGAACTTTGAAAAAAATTAAAGTAATTCTATCTCCAGAAGCTAAAGAAGTATATAATTATTTGAATGAGCAAGCGCCTAAATCAAAAAGAGAACGTATGATTCTAAATGCAGTAAACAACAAAGTTAAACTAATTAAAATAAACCACCATTACGGGAATCCAATTGCTAAGAAATTGATTCCAAATGAATATAGGTTAAAGTATGGTGTAACTAATTTATTCAGAGTTGAGCTTCCTAATTTTTGGAGAATGTTGTACACCTTAACAGACAGTGAAACTGAAATAGAGATAATTGCGTTTGTTCTCGATTTGATCAACCATAACCAATATGACAAAAAATTTGGTTATAAGAAGAATTAACATTCTTTACAACAACAATATAAAAATCTTTATATAAACAAAAAATATCAAATAATCAATGAAAAAAGAGGTATTAATAACAATTCTTGTAATTTGTTTAATTTTTATAACATCTTGTGAATATCATCCCACAATTACAGGAAAACAAATTGAAATAACAGAAATTACGACTTATGAATTAGATACAACAAATCTTATTTTAAACTGGAATTTTGACCAACAAAACTTAATAAGTATAGGACAGATTATTGGCTCTCCAACATGGTCAACAGACACCCCATCTAACCAAGGATACTCTCTAAATATTAAAGATGGATCCTTAATATACCTAACTGGAGAAATAATTCCAGAAAATAATGATTATACAGTTATGGCTTGGTACAAAACAGATGATTTCAACAACAACTATTTATTATATTGGGATGCAGGATATGGTTGGGATACAGATTCTAATATAAAATTAGATAACAACTTAAAAATAAAAAGTGTATTATTAAAAGCACCAACAGCTTCAGATCATCCAATAGTCTCATTATCAACCCCAACTTCAAGTGAATGGAATCATGTTGCAATAGTTGTTCAAACTAATGACAATGGGCAACAAGAAATAAAATTATACCTTAATGGAAATTATATTGAAAGCAAATTTTCAAATGAAGATAGCAACGGCATCAAAAAAATAGGTTTATTCTCAATTGGAAAATACAGTTCTTCACAATCATCTTATAATGGTTTTATAGACGATGTTTATCTATTCAAAAGAGTATTAAATAATAATGAAATAAAAAATTATTACAATGATGTCATAACAAGTGAAGGATTCTCATATATAACAGAAGATACACCAACAGTAATAACAACAGAAACATACAACAATACAACAAACGAAACAATAATTACAACAACAGAGCAACAACCAACAACAGAAGAACCACAAACAGAAACTCCATTACAACAACCAACAGATTCTCAAGAAATAACAACACAAGAACAAAGTGATAAAACAACACCAAAACAAGATAAAAAAGCACAATATATAGAACACCTTATTGACCTTCCAAAAATTGATTTCGGAGAACCTTTCAAAGAAAACATTCAAGCAATTTCAAACACTATTCAAAAAATAGTAACTCAAATAGCATCTAATTTTAATATAGAATTTCCATCAAAAATAAAATATCAAAATGAAATATTCTCACAAGATTTCATACAAGATAATTATAATATAATAAACAATGAAAATATTAACATACCTAATTTAAATTTAAAAATAACAGATTATTTAATTATAGATAACACAAAAATTAGTTTATATAAAGAAGATATAGCTAAATTATCAATAAGAAAACAAACAAAATTAAAAAACAATGGTGGAAAAATAATTTATGGTTACAAAAACCAGGATACAAAATACAAAAATATCCAATTCTTATGGGAAATAGAAATTCCAGAAAAATTTACAAAAATAAATAATCATAATTTAAATCAGGAATTCTCAGAATTCTCATCAAATTATATACTACATGGGGATAAGATTTATTCATTATCTTTCAAAGATGTTCAAAATAATTTTGGTACAGTTTATTCATCCTATAATCCAACAACAAGAATATTATCTGTTTATTCAAATCAAAAATTAATACAATCAGATGAAGAGATTATATTAGATCCAGAGTGGACAGAAGTAATAGATGCAACAAATTTAGTTTTATTATGGAACTTTGATGATGGTTCAACAGCAACAGACCAATCAGGCAATGGTTATAATGGTGTAATTGCAAACCCATTAGATCCTCCTCAATGGTCTACACTTGGCCAGTCCCCAAGCAGCGAAGGTTATTCTATAACTCTAGATGGTATAGATGATTTTATTGATATAGAAGGATCTACGTTAATCCCTGCATCAACAGACTACACAATTATGGTTTGGTACAAAACATCAGATTATACAGATAATCCTTTAATTGCATGGGATGTTTCTAATTGGAATATGTACCAACATCTTGGATTAGGAACAAGATATCATCCAAATGAAATAGTAGCTTATGTTTACCTTTCACCTTCTCCATATTATCCACAATTATCTTTATTCGTGCCACAAAATCCAACAGAATGGACACATGTTGCTTTAGTATATGAAAATGATCCTGTAAAAACAACAACAATATATGTAAATGGTCAACTTGAAGATACAATCTCAAATAGTGATCCAGCATTCTCAAGTTATCTAATGGGCACTTTCGGAATAGGGATTCATCATGATGATAATCAAGAACCATATACGGGATCAATAGATGAAGTATTTTTATTCAATAGAGTTTTAGAAGACAATGAAATTAGTTCATATTATAACACCTGGTTAAATATCCCTCCAAGTTGTGGTGATGGGTCTATTAATGTAGTTGGAGAAGAGTGTGATGATAGCGATACAGATGATGGAGATGGTTGTTCCTCAATTTGTTTATTAGAAGAAGGTTGGAATTGTGATATCCAACAACAACCAACTGCTTGTGAAGGTACAGAAATATGTGGTGATTCTTTAGTCGTTGGTGTAGAAGAATGTGATTCTGGGTTATATTGTACTAGTTGTCAATGTGATTCAGGTTATCAATCTACAATACCGGTAAGTCAAAATTGTGAGATATTTACAGGTGATATTTTTTATGTAGATGATGAAAACTGTGATAATAATTGGCTAGGAACTATAAATCAACCATGGTGTACAATCAATTATGCTGTTAATAATGAAAATGTTGATGCAGGCGACACAATCTATGTTAGAGAAGGAACATATAGAGAATCAATCTATTTAGGAAGAGATGGAGAATCAGATAATTATATTATATTACAAAAATATCTTTTTGATGATGGGAATGCAATTATAGACGGTTCAATTGAATTATCTGGATTTTCTCAAGGAAATGGAGATATGTACAGTAAATCATACTCTTCAGATCCCACAGGTTTATTTTTAGATGATGTTTTAATAGAAAAAGTATGGCCGTTCCCAGAAGTAAACACATTAGAGGGTTTTGATACATTAGACGATTATTTAGAATATAATCAATGGACATATGATGGTGTAAATGATTTATTATATATAAAATTATCAGATAATCCTTCTAATCATAATATTGAAATAACTAGTAAAACAGTGGGTATATCTATAAACAAGAAAAAATTCTGGATAATAGATGGTTTTGACATTAGAAGGTATGGTGGTGATGGTAAAGGAATTTATTCTCCTTCAACAGGAGAATTTGTAAGTTGTGACCAAGATCATCTAATAATCAGAAACAACATAATAGAAGACAATCAATATGCAGGCATTCTTTTATATTGGTGCCCTTCAGTGATTATTGAAAATAATATTATAGAAAATAATGGTATAAGGTTACATCAAAGTTATTTAATGCATCATGGTGTAACTTCGAGTGATCAATGGGAACTATATTCTGGAAATATATATAAATCTTTAAGAGTTTACGAAGCAGGTCCGGAATTATTATATGTCGATGGAGAATTATGGCAGTATAATTATACTGAAAAAAACAGTGAAGCAAGAAACGTAGATCCCGTGTACCTACCAGAACACCAATGGTGCTATGGTCTGGGTGGTGAAAGCGATCCTTATATTTATGTTAATTTCCCAGATGGAAACCCAGAATCTCATGTAGTAAAAAAAGCTGTATTTGGTGGCGGTGTAGAGGGCGGTCATGGAATTGAAATTAATACTCTTACAACAAGTTATGGTAGATTCACTATCATGAATAACCAAATATTAAGTAATGGTGGAAAAGGAATAGCTTATTGTCATTCTGAAACTAGTTCATGTTATGGATCTGTTTCAGGTTCTGTAATTTATAACAACACCGTCTATAATTCTTATGAATCTGGAGTGGATGGTCGTTTAACAGAAAATGTTACATTATCTTATAATAATGTGTTTCATAATGGGATATTGGACTTAGAGGGTAATGGCCTTAATGGACATGGCGATAAAGGCATGCTTGGAATAAATTCAGGAAGGTTACACCATAATATCATTCAAAGTTCAGGCATTCACGAATTAGGAGCAGGACATTACAATGCAAGAATATTCCATAATAATTTTATTAAAGATACTCATCCTTTAGACCAAACAATTGGTTGTCAAAATTATGGTGGAACAGATGTATTTGTAAAACCATTTAATTATGATGATTTATCTTTAAAAAATAATATCTTTGTTGTAAATACTAATGCAAATTATGTTGAAGAATGTGGAAATTCAGCAGATATCATACATTTAGATACACAAGCTGGTGCAACACCTTCAAATAATGTAGATTGGAATGGAAACAATTATTATACTGTCGAAGAAGATAAAAAACACACTATTGGAGGAAGTAGTGGTAATTTATGTTTTGATTCTAGCCAGTACTCTCCCTCTGGATGTTCAAATAATATTATAGATTTATGGCCATCTGAACATAGAACCCTCAATGAATTAGGACAACTTGAAATTGATTCATACGCAGTTCCTCCAGAATTTGTTGATCAAGATAATAATGATTTAAGATTACAAAGCACTTCTCCGATGATAGATGTTGGTGTTCCTTTAACATATACAACTCAATCTACAACAAGTCAAACAGTTTATGTTTTAGATTCATACTATTTCCACGACATTGGAGATTATCCAAATCTCCCTGTTAATGAAATAGTAACAATCAATGATCAACAATGTACAATCATCGATGTAGACTATGAAGCTAATTGGATAAAATGTCAAGAAACAATAACTTATAATAATGAAGATAAAATATATTGGGATTACATTGGGAATAAGCCAGACATAGGGGCTTATGAATATCAAGAAGAATGCACCAACGGACAAACACAACCCTGCTCATTAACACAAGGAGTTTGTTCTAACAGTTATGAAACTTGCACTAACAATCAATGGCCTGGTTGTTCATCAATTAATTATGGAGTAAACTATGAAGTTACAGAATTAACATGTGATGATTATTTAGATAATGATTGTGATAATTTAATTGATGATAATGATCCAGACTGTCAATTAGAATGTACTAATGGACAAACACAACTATGTTTGTTACAATATGGTGTTTGCTTAAATTCAATTGAAACCTGTACTAATAATATGTGGCCTGGTTGTTCATCATCTAATTATGGAGTAAACTATGAAGTTACAGAATTAACATGTGATGATTATTTAGATAATGATTGTGATAACTTAATAGATATTAATGATCCAGATTGTGGACCTCAAACATGTGAACAACAAAATGGATATGTTTGTCAATCAACACAATATTGTTCAGGTACAATATTACCAGCATCTAATACAAACAATTGTTGTTCTGTTGAATGTTCAGAAAGTCTACTATGTTCAGAATGTGGTGGGTTATTTGGTTTTGGATGTTCAAGAACAGAATGTTATGATATTCTAGAAGGATGTTACTTCTTAGATGTATTTATCTGGCCAAACGATTGTAATCAATGTTCTAGTGCTACTTGTGATTCTTATTCAGATGATGAACAAACTTGTGTAGATGATCCTTGTGGTATAGGAAATTGTGTTTGGTTTGGAGATTTATGTATAGACTCTTCTACAACACCAGAAATATGTAATGATTTAATAGATAATGATGGGGATAATTTAATAGATTGTGAAGACCCAGAATGTAATGGGCAAATGGGTCCAAATGCACTCAAATGTTGTTCATCTCCATCACACTGCACACAAGATAGTTGTGTGATAGAATCTTGTATAAACAACCAGTGTCAATATACAAATAGAGACCAATGTGATCCAACAGAATGTTCTTTAGGTTCATATTGTGATTCTGTAGGTGGAAATTGTGTAACACCAAATACAAATAGTCAATCTGGTGAAAATGTTTGTGAAATTTGTGTCTCTTCTCAACATAATTTTGGAGAAAATTGGTTATTTGAATCTTTAACAACACCTTATTGTTGTAATATTGATGCTAATGAATATTACATTACAGAAGGTGTTGGAGATGCAGCTTGTTGTGACAATCCATCAGAAAATTGTGTGGATTCATCTGGATTATGTAGGACTGAATATCCAACAGAAACAAGTTGTTCTGACAATTTAGATAATGATTGTGATGGATACTCAGATGAAGAAGATAGTGATTGTGGTGCCGTATGTATATCTGGAGATCAAAGAGCTTGTCCTTTAACACAAGGAGTATGTAATGGAATTGTAGAAACATGTACAAATGGGCAATGGCCTGGATGTGATTATGGAATTAATTATGAATTAGATGTTGAATTAACTTGTGATGATGACTTAGATAATGATTGTTATGGTGATGTAGATTGTGATGATTCAGATTGTGATGATGATCCTTTATGTAATCTAGAACAAACATGTGAAGAACAAAATGGATTTGTTTGTGAAGAAAATCAATATTGTGCCGGTGAATTATTAACAGCATCTAATACAAACAATTGTTGTTCTGTTGAATGTTCAGATAGTTTACTATGTTCAGAATGTGGTGGATTATTTGGTTTTGGATGTACAAGAACAGAATGTTATGGTATTTCTGAAGGTTGTTATTTTATTGATGTAGTTACATTCCCTAATGATTGCAATGTTTGTGCTGGAGCAACTTGTGATTCTTATACAGAGGATCAACAAACATGTACAGATGATCCGTGTGGTTTAGGTTGTGAATGGAGTGAGAATAGTTGTGTAACTATTACATCTCCACCACCAGGACCTGGTCCTGGAGGTTCTGGCGGAGGTGGTGGTGGTTCTGGAGGCGGGGGTTCATCATCTAATCAAATACCTGCAACCCCCCCAGTTTCAGAAGAAATAGAAGAAGAATTTTATCAAGAAGAATCTCCTCTAACATTATACACTATTGATTTTACTAATGAAAACTTATTAGAAACCACAATAAAAGAAAGTAGTGGTTATGCAATAAACATAGATGAAAATGAATATATTTTAATTGTTAATGAAGTAAATGAAGATTCTGTTAGTCTAGAAATAGATTCAGAAAATATAATTTTAACAATTAATAGCAGGGAAAAATATAATCTTTTAAATAACAAAGAATTGTATATTACTTTATTAACAACAAATAATAATGAAGCTGAAGTTAAATTTGAAGTAAAGGAAATAGAAATACCTGCAATACAAGAAGTTCCAAAAAGAACAACAGTGGGAGAATTAATTGCAAAAAATAAAATTGTAATTTATTCTGTACTAATATTTTTAATATTAATTGCTGGATTTTTATATTATTTTTTAAAAATAAAAAAACAACCTACAAAACCTAAATATGATGAAAATAAAATAAAAACAGTTATTCAAGATGCATTAAAGAAAGGTTATTCAAAAAAAGAAGTAAAAGATAAATTTCTAAAAGAAGGTTGGCCAAAAAAAATCATTAATAAATTCTTAAATTAAGAAGGAACATAAATGCCCCTAATATGTTCATAATTTCCAACTAATCTTCCTTCCAAAGTATAATGAATAAGTTCAGTAAGAGGGATACTAATAGCAACACTCCCAACCCCATTAAGGACACACTCAAAAGCTATTTCATTATTTTTTTGATTTTTCCTGGCTTCAACATCATCTGACATAAAAGAAACATACATAAAACCAGTATCTAAAGCTATTTCAGAAAGTTCTTCTATATTTCTAATTTCCAAGTCTACTCTTTTTATTCTCATCCACCCACCCTCTTTTAATCTAACAGAAGCTTTTCTACCCTTAAAACCATCTTTAAAACAATGCAACAAATCTTGATAACTACCAAAAGTTAAAGGATTTATTATTCTGACAAAATCTATTTCCCCAATTGCTTTTTTTTGTCTCAAATCTTCAATAAATTTAGACCTATCTAATCCCAAACCTTTTTTAGTTTGAATCATTAAATCAACATAATCTTCAACACTAATTTCTTTTAAAACAATATCTTTAAGATTCATAATAATCAAATAATCAAAACCTTTTTAAATCCTTTACTTACACTAAACACTATGGAAGCTGCAATAGTAAATTTTAGGTCTGGAAGACACACACAAAAAACAGATCAGTTAATCCTAAAAATAAAAGATATAACTACAAAAGAAAAGACAAAACCTTTAATAGGTAAACAAGTTATCTGGGTTACACCAAGTAAAAAAGAAATAAAAGGTACAATCAAAGCAACACACGGAAATTCGGGTTGTGTAAGGGCTAAATTTGAAAGAGGAATCCCTGGACAAGCTATAGGAACTAAAGTAAGCATAAAATAAAATGGCAACTCTAAGAATAGGAAAATGTTATAGGAAAGTAACTAGACCTTTCACTAGAAGATCAAAAGTTAAAGCAAAAGCATACATCAAAACCATACCTCCAAACAGAATCGTAAGGTATAATATGGGGAATGTTAAAGGAAAATTTCAATATGAATTAACTTTAGTATCTAAAGATAAGGTTCAAATTAGACATAATGCATTAGAATCTACAAGATTAATAGTTAATAGACAATTACAATTAAAATTAGGGAATAATTATTATTTCCATATAAGAACTTATCCACATCAGGTTTTAAGGGAAAATAAAATGCTTTCAGGGGCACATGCAGATAGGCTACAAACTGGAATGGCTCATTCTTTTGGTAAATCAATGGGGTTAGCAGCCCAAATTAAAAAAGGAAAAACTATTTTTTCATTAAAAGTTAATAAAGAGAACCTAGAAATAGCAAAAACTGCTTTGAAAAAAGCAACTCCAAGATTGCCTTGTAAATGTTTGATCGAAGTTAAGAAATTATAGAAACCTTTAAATAATTATCAAATTTAATTTTTACTAAAAGAGGTTTTCATAATGAATATAGCATGGTTTAGCGATATAACAAACAAAGATGTTGCAATAGTAGGGGGAAAAGGAGCATCCCTAGGAGAGATGTATCATACTAAACTCCCAATTCCTCCGGGTTTTTGTGTCACAGCAGACGCTTATAGATTATTTCTAGAACAAACAGGCATAAAAAAAGAAATAGAAAAAATTCTAAAAACAATTGATGTAAATAACAACGAATCTCTACAAAGCAAAACAAAAGAAATCAGAGACATTATCTTAAGTGTAGAAATGCCTCAAGAATTAAAAAAAGAAATAATAGAAGCTTATGATAATTTAAATGTAAACAAAGATATTCTAAACATATCCGCATTAAAAATGATAAAGGCAGGTAGAGATCTACCTTACGTAGCAGTAAGAAGTTCAGCAACAGCAGAAGATCTTCCAGACTATTCATTTGCAGGCCAACAAGAAACATTCCTAAACATAAAAGGTAACAACAATGTTTTAGAAGCAGTCCAAAAATGTTGGGCATCCTTATTCACAGCAAGAGCAACTTACTACAGACAAAAAAACAATTTTGATCATATGAAAGTATATCTCTCAGTAGTTATCCAAAAAATGGTTAATTCTGAAAAAGCAGGGGTTATGTTTACTGCAAACCCTTCAACAAATAATGAAAATGAAATTATTATTGAAGCTGGTTTTGGTTTAGGAGAAGCAGTTGTTTCAGGAGCAATAAATCCAGATAATTATATAATAGACAAAAAAACATTAAACATAAAATCAAAAAAAATAAACAAACAAACATGGGCTTATTATAGAGATGAAAGTCTAAGAAAAACAGTAAGAAGAAATCTTGCAGAATCAAAACAAGAAGAACAAGTTCTAAATGAAAATGAAATAAATAATTTAGCAAAACTAGCTAAACAAATAGAAGCCCATTATGAAAAACAAATGGATATTGAATTTGCAGCTGAAAATGGTAAAATCTACATTGTACAAGCTCGTCCAATCACAACAACAAAAAAAATAGATAATATTGAAAAACATGGAGAAATAAAAGGTAAAGTTATTTTAACAGGTCTTTCAGCATCCCCGGGTGTTGCTTCAGGAGAAGTTAAACTTATTTCAAGTGTTAAAGAATTAGATAAAGTACAAAAAGGTGATATTCTAGTAACAAAAATGACAGACCCTGATATGGTTCCCGCAATGGAAAGAGCAGCTGCAATAGTAACAGATGAAGGAGGATCGACCAGTCATGCCGCAATTGTAAGTCGTGAATTAGGTATTCCTGCAATAGTTGGTACTGAAGAAGCAACTTCATTGTTAAAAGATAATCAAATAATAACAGTAGACGGAAGTTCAGGAAAAGTATATGAAGGTAAAATAGAAATAGAATATGAAGTAGAAAAATATGAATATATAGAAACAGTAACAAAAATAAAAACAATAACAGATTTACCATCATCAGTAGAAAGAGCAGTAAAAGTTGAGCCAGATGGCATTGGTTTAGTAAGAATAGAATTTATGATTGTCAATGGAAAAACACACCCTGCAAAATACATTAAAGATGGAAGAGAAGAAGATTATATTAATTTACTAGTTGATAATTTAGAAAAAATAGCATCCCCTTTCAAAGATAAACCGGTTTGGATAAGAACATCTGACATAAGAACAGACGAATACCGTGGATTAGAAGGCGGAAATGAAGAACCTACAGAACCAAATCCAATGATTGGTTGGCATGGCATAAGAAGAGCACTAGATCAACCAGAGATTCTAAAAGCAGAGTTTAAAGCAGTAAAAATATTACATGATAAAGGTTACAAGAAAATAGGGGTTATGCTCCCATTTTTAATTAGTTTAGAAGAATTACAAAAAAGTAAAGAAATCATGAGAGAAATTGGCTTAGAACCTTTAAAAGATATAGATTTTGGAGTCATGATAGAAACACCGGCTTCTGTATGGATAATAGAAGACCTATGTAAAGACGGAATTTCATTTATTTCCTTTGGTACAAATGATTTAACACAAACAACATTAGGGGTAGATAGAAATAATGAAGAGATCCAGAAATTATATAATGAATCACATCCGGCTGTTTTAAGAAGTATCAAACATGTTATCGAAACATGTAAAAAATATAAAGTTCAAACATCAATTTGTGGTCAAGCAGGATCAAAACCAGAAATGGCAGAATTCTTAGTAAAATGTGGAATAGATTCTATA
>Ga0180009_10002379_pt1 | contig 22146 bp, 23 predicted proteins | sample OS_PC_MetaG_FD_123537 | JGI IMG/M metagenome (GOLD analysis project Ga0180009, IMG submission 123537) | Groundwater microbial communities from the Aspo Hard Rock Laboratory (HRL) deep subsurface site, Sweden - OS_PC_MetaG | ecosystem: Environmental > Aquatic > Deep subsurface > Groundwater...
GAACCTACGGATTAAGAGTCCGTTGCTCTGCCAGTTGAGCTAGCAGCCCTTGAAGTCGTGAGGCTGTTTTTATCAGTCCGGGATGGTTACGTCAACCGTTTTCATCGCATATGCGGCGGCATAAGCGCAATACGGCGACCCGGCCCGGTTCCCGGTTTTCCAAATCAGCGAGCCAGGCGCCGGGCAGTGACTCCAGCCCCCAATAGGCCCCGGCCAAGGCCCCGGCCATGGCTCCAATGGTGTCCGTGTCTCCTCCCAGGCTAACGGCCAAGACGATCGCCTGCTCGGCGCTCTCGGCGGCAAGAAAGGCCCCCAAGGCCGGGGGAGCCGCCTCGGCTGCGGATACATCGCAGGCATAGGCGGCCCTCAGCGCCGCCCGGGCCGCCCCCTCGTCGCCGAAGGGCAGGGGAGGCATCGCCCTCAGGCGTTGGGCCAGGTGGAGGTCGGTGGCCTCGATTTGGGTGGCCAGCGTTTGCACAAACCGGACGGCCTGGGGTTTTTCTCCCGCCGCGCCCAGACGGGCGGCTAGGCGCACGGCCAGGGCCTGGGCCGCGGCTCCGGCCAGCGCCCGGGGATGGGTGTGGGTTATGCGGCACTGCGCCAGGGCCGCTTCTCGGCAGGCATCCTCGTTTTCTGCGAAAAACACCCCCAGCACCCCCACCCGCATGGCCCCGCCGTTGCCCCAAGAATCGGTGGCCACCCGGTCCCAGGCTTCGCCCCGGGCCAGGCGCCGCATCAGGCCGTCGATGCGCCCGCCGTAGCCCCGGGCGGGGTCGTAGAGGGCCAGGAAGCGCCGGGCCAAAAAAAAAGAGTCCAGGCCGCCTCCCTGGGCCAGGGTCTGCAATATGGCGATCATCATCTGAGAGTCGTCGGTGTAGGAGCCGGCGGGCAGGCGGCCGTCCACCAAGCGGTCCAGGCGGCCAAAGCGCTGGGCGATTTGCCGGGCGCTCCAGCCCTCCACGGGCATGCCCAGGGCATCGCCGCACATGGCGCCCAGGGCGGCCCCGGCCAGGCGGGAAAAACTGAAGGCGGGTGGAGGGGGTTGGCTCATGAAAGGATTATAGCAGGCTAGGTTCTGGCCGGTCCGCCGGGGCCGTGGTAACATCGGAGAGCATCAGGAGGATTCAGCATGGCCACTCAACCCCGCGTCACTTGCGCCGATTACCGGGCCGGTCAGCGGCTGCTCAGCATGAAGCGGCAGTTGGCTGGCGACGATCTTTCCGAAGAGCAGCGGGCCCAGCTTGAGGCCGAAGTGGCCGAACTGGAGCACCTGCTGGACATGGACTAGTCCCCGGCTTCCAACTCCTCCAACTCCATGGCCGCGCTCTCCCATTTGGCGGTTAGCTTGGCCACATTGCCCTTGGCCCTGGCGTGGGCCTTGGTCAGCTTGGTCCAGCGTTTGCCGTCGGCAAAGGCCGCCGGGTCCACCATCTCCGCTACAAATTTATCCAACTCGGCCGTGGCTTCTTCCACCTGCGCCTCCAGCTCGGCCACCTTGTCCTTAAGGGGCTTCAGGCGGTGGTAGCGCTCCTGGCGCGCCTGGGCCTCGGCCCGCTTCTGGACCGCGCTCTTGGGGCCGCTGGCCGCGTCGCCCTCCGCGGCCTTGGCCTGGGGCGGGGCCTCCGGTTCCGGGGCAGGGGAGGCGGCGGGTTTGGCCTTGGCCTTTATGGCATCGGCATCCAGGCCCTGCTTCCATAGCCGCTCGAAGTCATCGTAGTTGCCGGGCAACATGGTGACCTTGCCCGCGTTCACGTAGGCTACCTGGTTGGCCACGGTGTTGATAAGGTGCCGGTCGTGGCTTATCAAGACCAAAGTGCCGTCATACTGGCTCAGGGCATGCTCCAACACCGTGCGGCTGGCGATGTCCAGGTGGTTGGTGGGCTCGTCCAAAAGCAGGAAGTTGGGCTTTTGGATGAGGAGCTTGGCCAACACCAGGCGGGCCCGCTCCCCGCCGGAGAGCACCTTGACTTTTTTAAAGACGTCATCGCCCCTGAATAGAAAGGCCCCCAGGATGCTGCGCTGCAGTCCTTGGGCCATGAGTCCGGCCACGCTGCCCAACTCGCCCAGAGCCGTGTTCTCCGGGTTCAGATCTTCCATGGTGTGCTGGGAGAACACGCCCATCTTCACCCGGCCCCCCAGCAGGCGGCGGCCCTTGCGGGGCTTCACCTGGCCGGATATCAGGCGCAGCAGAGATGACTTTCCCGCTCCGTTGCGCCCCAACAGGGCCAGGCGGTCACCCTTGCGCAAGACCAGGCTGAGGTTCTCGTAGATGACCTTGGAGCCGTAGGCCATTTCCACGCCCAGCAGCTCCATCACCACCTTGGCCGATGGCTCGGCCGGGGGCAGGTCCAGCTTGATGGCCTGGTCCTCGGCCGGCGGCGCGAGGCGCTCCATCTTCTCCAGCATCTTGAGCCGGCCTTGCACCTGCTTGGCCCGGTCCTTGCGCGTGCGGTTGCGGTCCACGAAGTCCTGAATCTGCCTGATGCGCTCCTGCTGGCTTTCATAGGCGGCCCGCTGGGCCTCGCGGCGGCGCGCCCGTTGCTCCTCGTAGTGGCTGTAGTTGCCGCCATAGGTGTAGATCTGGCCCCCGTCCAATTCCACGATGCGGGTGGCCACCTTGTCCAGGAACACCCGGTCGTGGCTCACCAGCAGCAGGGAGGCGGGGTTGGAGATCAGGTAGCCCTCCAGCCAGAGCAGGGACTCCAGGTCCAGGTGGTTGGTGGGTTCGTCCAACAGAATAAGATCCGGAGCCGAGAGCAGCAAGCGGGCCAGGGCGGCGCGCATGAGCCAGCCGCCGCTCAACTCACCCACGTCGCGGTTCAGGCGTTGTTGGTCGAAACCCAGGCCGGCCAGAATCCTGGAGGCCCGGGCCTCCAGGTCGTAGCCGCCCAACTGCTCGAACTGGCTTTGCAGCTGCCCCTGGCGGGCCAGAAGCTCTTCCAACTCGGCCTCGTCCCGCACTTGGCCCAACTCATGGTGAACCTGGTTCAACTCGGCCTCCACTTGAGGCAGGCTGTCGCCGGTTTCCATGGCCAGTTCCAGCACGGTGCGGCCCGACAGGCTCAGTAGCTCCTGGGGGAGGTAGCCCAGGCGCAGGCTCTTGGCCTTGAACACCTCGCCGCTGTCTGGCTCCACAGTGTTCAGCATCAGGCCCAACAAAGTGGACTTGCCCGCGCCGTTGGGGCCCACCAGTCCCAGGCGCTCGCCCGGGCCGATGTGCAGGCTCACATCCTTGAGGACGTCTTGCTTGCCGTAATATTTGCTCACGTTGTGCAGGGTGATCATGGGGCCAGAAGATAACATCCGGGCGGCGGCTCGGCAAGCGGACCCGCTGTCATCGGCACGGGTCAACGTGCTATATTCACTCCCGGATAAACAACGGAGCGAACATGCAAAGCGCCCCCTGGATATACAACCTGGTCAGCGTGGGCGGGTTGATCGCCCTGGTGCTCATCGCCCGGCTTTGCGGCCTGCACCGGGGACCCACCGCCTGGCGCACCATGATCTGGGGCCTGGCCCTGCAATTGGCCGTCGGCGCCCTGGTTTTCGCCCTGCCCGCCGGGCGGGGCGGCCTGCTGGCGGTCAACGACGCCATGGTGGCCCTGTTGGGCTACTCCCAGGCGGGCATACGCTTTTTGTTCGGCCCCCTGGCCGACCAGCCGGGCGAGCCTCATTACATGGGCTTCATGCTGGCCCTGCACGCCCTGCCCACCATCATCTTTTTCATGGCCCTCACCGCCGCCCTGTACCAATTGGGCATTTTGCAGCGGGTGGTGCGCCTGTTCTCCCGGGTGTTCGTGAAGACCCTGGGGGCCAGCGGGGCCGAGTCCCTGGGCGTGGCCAGCCTGATGTTCGTGGGGGTGGAGTCGGCGGGCATGGTGCGACCCTTTTTGCCCAAGTTCACCCGTAGCGAGTTCTTTTGCCTGCTCACCGCAGCCATGGCCACAGTGGCCTCCTCCACCCTGGGGGTCTACGTGATGACCCTCAAGGGCAGCTTCCCCAACATCGCCGGGCATCTGATCAGCGCCTCGCTAATCTCCGCCCCGGCGGCCCTGGTGGTGGCCAAGCTCATGGAGCCCGAAACCGGCGAGCCGCTCACCGCCGGGCAAGTGGTGGACCCGGCCCTGGGCAAGTACGGCGGCCTCATGGAGGCCATCATTTCCGGGTCAAACGACGGGGTGAAGCTGGTGGTGGGCGTGGCGGCCCTGCTGCTGAGCTTCTTGAGCATCCTGGCCCTGATCAACGGGCTGCTGGGCTGGCTCACCGGCCTGGCCGGGATGGGCCATCTGTCCCTGGAGATGATCCTGGGTTGGGTGGGCTATCCCTTCGCCCTGGCCATGGGGGTGCCCCCGGCCGACGCGGCGGCGGTGGGCTCGCTGCTGGGCCAGCGCGTCCTGGTCACCGAGATACCCACCTACATGCAAATGGGCGAGATGATGAAGCATGGCGGGCTGGTCTACAGCCGCAGCGCGGTTATCGCCTCCTACGCCCTGTGCGGCTTCGCCCACGTGGCCTCGGTGGCCATTTTCCTGGGCGGCTTCGGGGCCTTGGCCCCTGGACGGCTGGGGGAGTGGTCGCGCCTGGGCCTAAAGGCCCTGTGGGCCGCCACCCTGGCCACCATGATGACCGGCTGCGTGGCCGGCATCTTCGCCCGTGGCGGAGCCACCTTGCTGGGTCTGGGCAATTGAGGCCAAGGCCGGGCGGAGCGGCCCCACAAAAAAACCGGCGGCTGGCCTGAACCAACCGCCGGTGGGGTTTACTAAGTGGTCGGGACGACTGGATTTGAACCAGCGACCCCTTGAACCCCATTCAAGTGCGCTCCCATACTGCGCCACGTCCCGACGCGAATGGTTTTGTACCATCGGGGCGGGGTGTTGTCAATCGCGGGAGGCATCCCAAAGCAATCTCAGCAGCGCTTTTTCCATCATATCCCGAGCCGAGGCCCAATCTCCTCCGGTGCGGCGAGGCCGGGGGAACCAGGCGGCCAGGATTTCAGCGCCATCAGCCTCGGGCTCTTGCCCAGCCAAAATATCGGCCTGGGCCTGGAGAACCGCCTCGCCGTGGGCCAGCAGAGGCTCCAAGGCCGCCTCAAGCTCGCCGTCCGCCGAATCATCTTCTGCCCACAGGGCCAAGGCCTTGCTCAGGCGGGCCAACTCCCAAAACTCCAGGCCCCGGGCTCCCCGCTGCCACAAGGGCATGGACGGGTGACGGGGCTGCCACAGGTCCAGGGCCTGGCCCTGGTCCCACAGATCGGCGCAGCGGGCCGCCAGCCTCCCCAGGGCGGGCGATGGGGTCCGGGGAGGGGGCTTGGGTGGTGCCTGGGCCTCCGGCCCCGGCCAGGCTCTCCAGAGCCGTTCAAGGGCCAGCCCGGCCGCTTCTTCGCCCGGGGTGTCCAGGTGGGGATAGGACAAGAGCAGACGCCCCCGGCCCAGGCGAGCCTCGATCACAGCCGGCTGGCCCCACAAGGTGGCCGGGTCTTGGGGCGGGCCGGACAGGCGCATATCTTCGGTGGGTCCGTGGTAGCGGGCCAGGACGGTGACGCCGGGGTGGTGGGGTTCGTTGAACTGACCGGGCCACCACACCGGCCAGGAGGCCAGGGGCTCGGCCTGTTGCCACAAGGGGTGGGCCTGGGCTTCAGGGGGGGGAGCGATCATCACCGGCCCGCTGATTCCGGGCAGGCGTTGCGCGCCCGAGGCCCGGTCCAGGGGAACCAGGCCCAGGCCGTCGTCCACGGAAAGGGCCAGGCCCGCCCCGCCGCAAAAACCCAGGTACACGCCGCCTTGTCGGATGAACTCGCTGATGGCTTGGGACCCTTGGCCGCCCAGGGCCTTTTTTTTGCGGGACGACCAGCCGCCCGGCACAACCAGCAGGCGGGCCCCCTCCAGGCCGCCTGATGCCACCTGGGCCGCGCTGATGGGCTCCAGGGCCAGGCCCCGCTGCCAGGCCGCCTCCAGGGTCATCAGGGACCACAGGCCCCCGGTGTCCCACAACAGGCGGGCCGGGGCGGGGTAGGTGGGCAAATCGCCTATCCTTGTTGCTGGCCGCCCACCACCAGGCGGGGAATGCGCAGGGTGGGTTGGGCGTCGCCCACTGGCGAGCCTTGGCCGTCCTTGCCGCAGGTGCCCAGGCTCCAGCCGTGGTCGCTGCCCACCCGGTCGATCTGGCTTAGGACCTCGGGGCCGTTGCCGGTGAGGGTGGCTCCGCGCACCGGGCGGTCCACCTTGCCGTCCTTGATCAGATAGCCTTCGCTCACCTCGAACACGAAGTCGCCGTTAACGGTGTTCACCTGGCCTCCGCCCATCTTGCGCACAAACAGGCCTTCGCCGGTGGCCCGGATGATGCTTTGCGGGTCTTCGCTGCCCGGGGCGATCATGGTATTGGTCATGCGGGGGATGGGCCGGTGGCGGTAGCTCTCCCGCCGGCCGTTGCCCGTGGGCTGGGCGCCCAGCTTCCAAGCCGAGAGCCGGTCTTGCAGATAGCCGGTGAGCACGCCCTTGTCGATGACCACGTTTTTGCGGCAGGGGGTGCCCTCGTCGTCAAAGCCGCCCGAGCCCCGCCGGCCGGGCACGGTGCCGTCGTCAACCACGGTGACAAGTTCGCTGGCCACTTTTTCGCCGATACGGCCGGCGTACACGCTCATGTTCTCGTATACCAGATCGCCCTCCAATCCGTGGCCCACCGCTTCGTGGACCATGGTGCCGCCGGCCTCGGCCGAGAGCACCACGGGCATGGCCCCGCCTGGGGCCGGGTCGGCCTCCAGCATGAGCACCGCCCGCCGGGCCGCCTCCCGGGCCACCTGGGTGGGGTCTTCCCGGTCGAAAATCTCCATGCCCCCTAGGCCCCCCATGGACTCGTAGCCGGTCTGCACCCGCCCGTCCTGGGATGCCACGCAGTGCACCGCCATGATGACCTGGCTTCGCTCCTCGGCCGCCTCGACGCCCAGGGAGTTGACGATGCGCACCTGTTGGCTCCGGTCCATGTATATGACCCTAACCTGACTGATGCGGCTGTCCACCGAGCGGGCCGCGGCCTCGGCCGCCTTGACCAAATCAACCTTGAGCGCGGTGGCCGTGTCCTTGGTGGGCTTGAGCGCCTGGATCAGCAGGCCCGGCTGTTGGGGGCGAAGGGCCTGGGGAGCCACGGGCTGGCCCTGGGCCAAAAAGGCCAGGTTGCCGCCCAGGGGCAGCAGGGCCTCGTGGCTGAACTGGTTGCCGTAGGCATAGGCGGTCTTGAGGTCGTAGATAAGACGCAGGCCGGCCCCTTGGTCCACTCCGCCCAATACTTTTTCCACCTTGCCGTCGTCCATGACGATCATCAGACCGGTAGAGCGCTCCAGAAACAGCTCGGACATCTGGCCGCCGCCGGCCAGGGCGGCTTCGAGAACGGGCAGGGCGTCGCAGTCAAGGATCATGATAGGCTATCCTATTGATTGAGCTAACAAAGATTAAACTATACCGGGCCCGGCCAAAAATAGCACACCCAGGCGGGGCGGTCAACGCGGCGGCCATGGCGCGGACCGCCATTGACATGCCAGAGCCCCTTGCGTAATATCAGCAAGCTGAGGTGGACGATGGGGAGGACTGGCATGACTCGTATAATCGCTATCATTGCCATGGCTTGCATGCTGGCGCTGGCCGCGCCCGTCCAGGGCAAGCAAGCGGCCGAGCCCATCACCATAAGCGTGTTGGAGGCGGCCCAAATGCTGGCCTCTCAACCAAAGGAAGTATTCCTGGTGGATGTGCGCTCCCGGGCGGAATACGCCTTGCTGGGCCACCCCCCCCAGGCCTACAACGTCCCCTGGCGGCTGGCCACCAACGACTTCCAGATCAAGGGCGGCCCCTACCAGGGAAACAAGGCCCCCTTCACCGGCTACCAACTCAGCCCCCAGCCCAACCCCGACTTCATCGGGGTGATGAAATCACTGTTCAAGCCTGGCGATAAACTGCTTATTCTCTCCACTGCCGGAGAGCAGGGGGCCCAGGCCGCCGCCGCCTTGAGCAAGGCCGGATTCACCCAGGTTTTCAACCTGGAGCACGGCTTCCTGGGGCAGCCCTTGTTGGTGGACAAGCAGGCCGAACTGGCCGAGAAATATTCGTCCCTGTATATGACCCGGGGCCGGCTCAACGGCTGGCTGTTCTGGGGCCTGCCGGTGACGCACAAGATGGACCCCCGCTATATCTACCCGCCAGACACCAAGCGCATGCAAAACCAAAAATAGGCCGGCCGCCTAGGACGTAAAAACATCACCGGGCCCGGCGTCGTGGTTATTTTCCTGGCTGGCCCAGCCTCCGGCAAGGCTCACCATTTCATCGATGCGCTCCAGCAGAGGGGTTAGGGAGGCCGGCCTCAGGGCGCTGACCGTCACCCCGCCGTAACGGTTAACCAGGCGCTCCAAAACCTCGGGGGAGGCCACGTCCGCCTTGTTGAGCACCAAAAGGCGGGGAGCATCGGTGAAATCCATTTGATCCAAAATGGCTTCCACCGCCTGGATCTGCTCTTCCACCTGAGGGTTGGCCGCGTCGGCCACGTGCAAGAGCAGGTCCGCCTGTTCCAACTCCTCCAAGGTGGCGGCAAATGCCCTCTTGAGCTCCTCGGGCAGATCGCGGATGAAACCCACCGTGTCGGTGACGATGACCTCACGCTCATGGGGAAAGCGCAAGCGGCGGGTGGTGGGGTCCAGGGTGGCGAAGAGGCGATTCTCGGCGTGCACCTTGCTGCCGGTGAGGGCGTTGAGCAGGGTGGATTTGCCCGCATTGGTGTAGCCCACGATGGACAAAACCGGCAGGCCGCCACGAGCCCGGGCCGAACGCCGCTGTCCCCGCTGGCGGGCGATCTGTTCCAGGTCTTTCTCCAGGCGGTTCAGGCGCAGGCGCACCCGGCGGCGATCCATCTCCAGCTTGGTTTCGCCAGGTCCCCTGCCGCCGATGCCGCCGGTGAGCCGGCTAAGGCCGTCGTCCCTGCTGGACAGGCGGGGCATCAGGTACTTGAGCTGGGCCATCTCCACCTGGAGCTTGCCCTCTCGGGTGGCGGCCCGCTGGGCGAAGATGTCCAGGATCAACTGGGTGCGGTCGATGAACTTGAGTCCCGAGCTGGTGGCCGCTGCCAGGGAGCGCGCCTGACTTGGAGTGAGCTCCTGGTCCAGCACCAGCACGTCCGCTCCCAGGCGAAGGGCGGTGATGAGCACCTGGTTCAACTTGCCCGGACCAATGAGGGTGCGGGGATCGGGCTTGCGGTGTTGCACCACCCTTCCCACCACGCCCAGGCCAGCGGAGCGAGCCAGTTCGGCCAACTCGTCCAGGCGCTCCTCGGCCTCCTCGGGCGCCCGGCTGGTTACGCTTACCAGCAGGGCCGCGCCCGCCTCGCCCACCTCCCGGGACTGAGCCGCGCGGGCCAGTTCCTCTTCCAAGCTGCGCACCAAGCGGGCCAAATCCTCGGGTGGACGGCCGGGAACAAAGGGCTCCAAAAGGCGGTGGTCGGTTTCGTCCTCGGGCTGGGGCAGCAAGTGGGCCGCGTGGACGAATCCGGGAAGGCCGTCTTGGCGCACCTCCAGGGAGGCCACCAGGTCCCAGCGCTTCATGGAAAGCTCGCTCAGGTCCGCCGGGCTGAGGCCACCCGCGCCCAGGGCGGTGTGCAGCCAGGCAAAGCCGGCCAGGCGGCTGGGGCCGCGGCGCAGGCGGCCCGGGTCCGGCGAAGGCAGGCCCTGGGGCGAGCCAACCACCACCTGGGCAACCTCGCCCCGGCGGCTGATCAGCAGGCCCAAGGGGCGTCCCAACTCGGCGCTGAGGCGGGCCAGATCCCGGGCCTGCTCGGGCAGAATGAGTTCGGCCGGAGGCAGGCGGCGGCGGCAGAGGTTGTTTAGCCGCTTGATCTGGCTGGATTTAAGGCCGAGGGTGGGGCCCAAAAGTTTGGCCAAGTATTACTCCGGAACCGGGTCGTAGGTAAGGTCTTCGAAGCGGGTGAGGTCGTCCAAAAAGGCCAACCGCACCGTGCCGGTGGGGCCGTTGCGCTGTTTGCCGATGATGATTTCGGCCACGTTGTCGTCGTCCTCTTCGGGATCGTCGCGCTTTTTGTAGACCTTCTTGCGGTAGATGAAGGCGATTACGTCGGCGTCCTGTTCGATGGCCCCAGATTCCCGCAAATCACTGAGCATGGGGCGCTTGTCCCCGCCGGGGCGCTCTTCCACCTTACGGTTCAGCTGACTGAGCGCCACCACCGGCAAGGACAACTCCTTGGCCAGGGCCTTGAGGGAGCGGGAGATGTTGCTGATCTCCTGCTCGCGGCTTTCGGTGGACCCCCGGCCGCGCATGAGCTGAAGGTAGTCCACCAGGATCAGCCCCAGGCCGTGCTCCAGCTTGAGCCGCCGGGCCTTGGCCCTAAGGTCCAGCACCGACAGGGCCGGGGTGTCGTCCACGAAAATGGGGGCAGAGTGCAGGCGGTCGGCCGCCTGGGTCAAGGCCGGGAAATCCTGGTTGTGGGACAAAAAGCCGCTGCGGATCTTGGAGCCGGACACCCGGGCCTCGCTGGCCAGCAGGCGCATGCCCAACTGCTCCTTGCTCATCTCCAGGCTGAAGATGGCCACCACCACCCCGGATTCCAGGGAGGCGTTGGCCGCGATGTTCAGGGCAAAGGCGGTCTTGCCCATGGAGGGGCGCCCGGCGATGATGATGAGGTCGCCCGGCTGCAGGCCGGTGGTGAGTTGGTCCAGGATCTTGAAGCCCGTGGGCACCCCCGAGACCTGGCCCTTGTTCTTGAAACGCTCCTCGATGATCTTCAAAGCCGATGTGACCACCTCGCCCATGGGGCTCACCTGTTGGCTAAGGCGCTCCTGGGTGGCCGCGAAAATGGCCCGCTCGGCCCCTTCCAGGGCGATGTCCGGCTCGGCCTGGTGGGCGTGAGCCTCTTCTATGGCCTTGTGGGCGGCGTTGATGAAGCCCCGCAGCAGGGACTTGTCTTTGACCAGGGAGGCGTAGTGGTCCACGTGGGCCGGGCTGAGAAGGATATCGGCCAACTCGGCCAGATAGGCGGCGCCGCCCATCGATTCCAGGCGGGCCTCGTCGGACAGACGGGAGGTTACGGTGATCTCGTCCACCGGCTGGTTCTTGTCGTAAAGAGCCAGCATGGCCGCGTATATCAGGCCGTGGCGGCGGTCGTAGAAATCCGTGGGCTTGAGGTGAGAGGCCACTCCGGACAGCACCTCGCTGCCGTGAACCAACACCCCGCCCAGCACCCCGCGCTCGGCGGCGAGGTCCTGGGGGGGTGCGTTGCGGCTGGAGGCGCCGGCTGGGTTCACGCCTTACTCCTTGGGCTGCTCCTCCGCGGGAGCCTCGTCCTCGTCGGCGGCCTCTTCGCTGGCGGCCTTGGAGGCCTTGGGCGCGGTCTCCGGGGCTTGGCTAGCCTCGGGGTACACTTCCAATTCTATCTCAATCACCACCTGGGGGTGAAGCTTCACCGGCAGAGTGTAGGTGCCCAGCTTCTTGATGGGCCCGTCCTCCATGATGATGCGCCGGCGGTCGATGTCATGCCCCTGAGCGGCCAAGGCTTCGGCGATCTGCATGTTGGTGACCGAACCGTAGAGCTTGCCGCCTTCGCCGGAGCGTGCTTCCACCCGAACCTTGATGCCGGTTAGGGTTTGGGCCTCGGCCTTGAACTTTTCGGCCTGGCGCGCCTGAGAGGCTTCGATGCGCTGACGTTCGGCTTCCAGGACCTTGATGTTCTTGTTGGTGGCCATCAGGGCCACGCCCTGGGGGATCAGGTAGTTGCGGCCATAGCCGTTTTTAACCTGAACCACCTCGCCGGGATCGCCCAAACCCAGCACTTCCTGGGTAAGGATAATCTTCATTTCTATTCCTCCGACCCGGACGGCTTGGGTTGATCCAGCCGTCTCAGATTTAACCACATATCAAAAAGCCCCGTGACGGCCAACAAGGCGGCCACGTAAAACTCCAAGGCCACCATCAGATACACCGCGGAGCGCAAAAGGGCCGGTGCGTTCTTACGGCGCAGCCAGTAGTCCACCACCGCCAGGCCCTGGAAGAAGTAGAGCATGCCCATGACCAGGACCAGGTTGGCTCCCAACCAAAAGAGCCAGCCATCCCCCAGGGCCATGATACCCCCTCCCAGGATGAGCAGCCAAACCAGGCGCTCGGGGGTGCGGTAAAGGTTCAAGGGCTCGCCGGCCTCTTCGGCCCCCAGGCGGCGGCTTAACCGCCTCGCCGCCAGCAGGTTCAGCCAGGCCACCAACAGCGACACCGCCGCCAGTATACCCGGAGCCAGGCGCAGGATGATACGGCCGGCCATCTTAAGACCCGCCTCCATCTGGCGCAGGGTCTCGGGCTCCAGGTTCATGGAGCGATACATCTCCATGACCATGGCCATTTCGCTCTGCCACTGGGCCTGCCAGAGCTGCCAGGGGCCTACCTGATAGGCCAGGGAGCCCACCAGGAGCGTCAGCACCGAAGAGACCATTGCCGTGGCCGCCGCCGACCCGATGGCATACCGGATTGGCAGGCCCCAATTCCAGAGTTCGCCCAGCGTCCCGGCCATTACCAGGAAGTAGAGCAGGTAGTAGCCCCCTCCAGGGGGGGCGGCCACCAGCGAGAGCAGCAGGGCGGCCGCGGCGGCCAGGATCATCGCCTTGCGTCCCACCCGCCGGCCGCGGGCTCCATAGGCCAGCAGCAGCGGCAGGGGGGAGGCGAAGGTGATTACCGACCCGGCCAAGGGCAACAACCAAGGCACCGTAAACAGCACAACCGCGCCGGCCGCGGCCGCCGCCGCCGGCAGCCATTCACCGGGTAGGGCGCGGCTCATAAGCGCCGCCGGCACCAACCGCCTAGTTGGAACCCTGGGCCGAGAAGGCCAACAGGGCAATGTGCCGCGCCCTCTTGATGGCCAGGGTCAACTCCCGCTGGTGCTTGGCGCAGCATCCGCTGATGCGCCGGGGGATAATTTTGCCCCGCTCGGTGGTGTAGTAACGCAGGGTGCGCGGCTCTTTGTAGTCAATGGTCAGACTGGAGTCGGCGCAGAACCGGCAAACCTTGCGGCGACCGTATTTCCTTCTTTTGAGCGTGATCATGCCGTCCTCCTAGTCCTCGTCGTCGTCGCGACGCCGGCGGTCCCGGACATCGTCGTCATCATCGTCGTTGTCGTCGTTGTCGGAGTCTTCGTCAACCTCGTCCGGCTCGGCCGGGGCGGTGACGCCGGCAGCCTTTTTCGCTTCGGCTTCGGCCTTGCGCTGGGCCATGGCCTCTTCATCGAAGGAGTCGGCGATCTTCACCGTTAGGTAGCGGATCACTTGCTCGTCGATTTTGAAGTTACGCTCCAACTCGGCCACGGCCGCGCCGGAGGCTCCGTACTCGAAGAGCACAAAGTAGCCCTTGCTCTGCTTTTTGACCACGTAGGCCAGCCGCCGGCGGCCCCAATGGTCTTCCTTCACCATGAAGGCGCCGCCGTTCTCCAGAATGCCGCGGAACTTTTCCACGCAGGCGGCGGTGTCCTCCTCGCTCAACTCGGGGTGGACGATAAAAATAGTCTCATAATGTCGCATAAGGCCTCCTCTCGGTCTAAACGTCCCCGGCCACGGCCTTCGGCGGTCGGAGAAAGGAGTTGGGTTAGAAGGCTAATTGACTACCACCCGTTGTCTGAATTGTCAAGGTCCCCAGCCGCGTTAAGACGTTTTATCAGAGAGCGGTCGGCCGGGCATAGCTCCAACTCCAGGGCCTGGTCCACACCGTGCCAGACCAGGGCGCGGTGCTCCAGGGCCAGGGGGCGTTGCCGGCCCAGGCGGCAGGCGAAGGCGTGCAGGCGCAGGGGGCGGCCCTCGGGGGTGAAGCCCTCCTGGGTGGCCAGGCAGGGGCCCACCTGGGCGGTCACGGCCAGTTCCTCGGCCAATTCTCGGGCCAAGCAAGCGCTCAGGGGCTCCCCGGGCTCGGCCTTGCCACCGGGCAACTCCCACAGGCCGTTGCCCGCCCGTTGGGCCAAGAGCAGTTTACCCTGTCGCCAAATAACCGCGCAGGTTACCTCCAAAACATCCCGGTTCAGGTTGGGGGCGCTCATGGCTTGGGCGGGGTTTGGCTGGAATTGCGCAGTTGGCGGGTGCGCACCCCCATATAGCGCTCCTCAGCCTGGGGAAAGGAGGGGTCGGCGTCCAGGATGGCTTCGTAAAGCTTGATAGCCTCGGGATCGCGATCCTCGGCTTCCAAGAGCCCGGCCAACTGGAACTTTAGCTTTAGATTTTTAGGGTTTAGTTCCACCGCCTTAACCAAGGCGTCTATGGCCTCTCCGGGCTGCTTGCCCTCCAGGGCCAGGGCGGCTTTTAGCTGGTAAAGCCTGACGCTCCGGGGATTTTGGGCCAGGACCCGCTCCAGCAGGGCCGAGGCCCGCTTGGGCTGGGCAGGGCTCATTTGATCCAAAACCGCCAGCCAAAGTTCCAGGTTTCGGGGCTTTTGGGCCAATAGTCGTTGGGCCGTTTCCTGGGCTTGGTCCCAGCGCTTCAGGGCCAGCAGCAGGCGCAACTTGAGCTCCCGCACCTCGGCGTCCTGGGGACGGGCCTTTTCCACCGGGGCCAGGCGCTTCAGGGCCAAGGCCGGCTTGCCGTCTTCCATGGCCAGCACGGCCAGATTATAGCTCAAGTCCGGGTCGTCCGGTTGCAGCTTGTCAAGGCGGCGGTAAACCCCCGCCAGGGCCTGGCGCTTGCCCAACTGTTCGTAGAGCTTGGCCAAGTTGAGCAAGGGAGCGGGGTTGTCCGGGTCCAGAGCGGCCACCTTTTCCAACTCCGCCGCGGCCCGGGTCTTGTCCCCGGCGGCCAGGAAGGCCTGGCTCAATTCCAAATGCAGGGCGCGGTCCTTGGGCGAGAGAGCGGCGGAGCGTTCCAGGGCTTGCAAGGCTCCCTTTTGGTTGCCGGCTCCGCCGCGCAGGCGGGCCAACTCCCGCCATAGGTCCGGCTGGCCGGTATCCAGGGTCACGGCCTTCTCCAGGCTTTGGAGAGCGCGCTCCCCTTGGCCGGCCTTTTCCTGGGCCTTGGCCAAACGGGCCAAGGTGCCCGCCCGGTCCGGTCCGCTTTGCACCGTGGAAAGACGCTCCAAAAGGGCGGCGGCCTCCTCCCAGCGGCCCAACTCCTCGTAGAGCAGGGCCAGGCGCTCCAAAAGGGCCGGGTCGCCGGGGCCCAGGGCGGCCAGCTTGCTCAAGGCGGCGGCGGCCTGCTCCTTTTGTCCGGCGGCCTGGTACAGCCCGGCCAGGCGCTCCAGCCAGCGGGGCTCCTTTTGACTTTGACCGTGGCTGGCAAGCAGCTCGGCCGCCCGGGAGAACTGACCAGCCTCTGCATAGAGATCGGCCAGGCGCTCTACTAACAGGGGGTCGTCGGGGGTAAGGGCCAAGGCCCTTTCGGTAAAGGCGATTTTGTCGCTGAGCAGGTCGGACTCGGCGGAGCGGCGCAGCCAGTCTATGGGCAGCAGGCGCACCAAAAGACTCGCCGCGCCGATCTTTTCGCCGCCCCTTAACACCTCCAACTCCAGGCTTTCGGTGTCATAAAGGCGCGGGCCCAGGATCTTGGCCAAGGTGTGGTATTGGTTCAGGTCCAATTCGGGAAAATCGGTCAGGCGATATGACAATCCCAGGTCCAGCCAGGAGTCGCTCTTGGCCCCTATGACCCGGAAGGGGGCGTCCGGATGCACCGTGACCACCCCGCCGGCGCGCACCTTCACCGGCAGGCCGCCGATGGACAAATCAACGTACAACAAGCGGGGGCCGCGGGGTTCTTGGGCCGCCTCGCCGTTTGGCTGGGCCGCGGCCAGGCAAAACAAAGCCGCGCAAAGCAGCAAGGCCACCAAACTCCGGCGGGATCGAGAGCTAACGCTCAAGCTGCCTCCCAGGCTTACGAAAAATACCGTTCCAACTTTACAAGAGCGCGGGAAGCAAGTCAAAGCTGGGCGGGAAGGCCCCGGAGCACCGGCTGGCCGTCCTCCTGAGAGCAGCCGGTGACCGCGACCTTCAAGGTGGTCCCGGCGGCAGGGGCGTTTTCAAGGCGCACCAGGCAGTAGTTGTCACCGCGCCCCAGGCCCGATCCCTCCACGATCACTTCCAGGGTGCGGCCCACCTGGGATTGGTAAAAGGCAAGCTTTTTGGCCCGGCCCAGACGGCGCAGGGCCGCGGCCCGCTTTTTGACCACCTCGGCGGCCGGGCGGCCGGGCATGTTGGCCGCTGGGGTGCCGGGCCGGGGGGAATAGGGAAACACGTGAAGATAGCTTATGGGCAGGCCATCCAGCAGTTCCCGGGTGTCGTTGAAATCCCTTTCGCTCTCCCCGGGCAAGCCCACCATGACATCGGCACCCAGGCACAGGCTGGGCAAGGCGCCGTGGGCCGAGCGCACGGTCCGGGCGTATTCCGCCGGTCCGTAGGGCCGGCCCATTTTCTTGAGCAGACGGGCGCTGCCGGACTGCAAGGGCAGGTGGAAGTGGGGGCACAGGCGGGGGTCGGCCGTGGCCAGGGAGATGATGTCCTGGCTCAACTCTTCGGATTCCAAGGAGGACAGGCGCAGGCGGGGGCCGGGGTGGGCGGCCAGCAGGCCCCTGAGAAGGGCCGGCAACTCTTGGCGGGGCGAGAGGTCGTGGCCCCAGCGGCCCAGATGGATGCCGGTAAGCACCACCTCCGCCGCGCCGGCTTGGCCCAGGCCGGCAAAGGCCTGGGCCGCCTGCTCCAGGGGAAGGCTGCGGGAGCGGCCCCGGGTGCTGGGCACGATGCAATAGGCGCAGTGTGCGTTGCAGCCGTCCTGCACCTTCAGCAGCCCCCGGGTGCGTTCCCGGCCCGGAGACTGAACTCCCGGGCAGAAGATCCCCGCGTCCGGGGCGGGAGGCTCCTGGTATTCAGGCCAAGCCTGTTCCGCCACCATCTGCCCCCAAGCGGCCAGGGCGGACCGCCCCAGGAGCTGGCAGCCCGCCTCGGCATAGGCCTGGGGCTCGGCCTGAAGATCGCAGCCGCTGACCACCACCCGGGCCTGGGGATGGGCGCGCCGCAGCCGCCGGGCCATTTGGCGGGACTGGCGGGCGGCCACCCCGGTGACCGAACAGGTGATTAGCAGGGCCAGTTCCACCGGCTCGCCCTCGGCGGCCCGTTGCCAGCCCTGGGCCTCCATTTGAGCGGCCATGGAGGCGGCCTCGGCCTGGTTGACCTTGCAGCCCAGGCTGGCCACCAAAAAGCGCTTCACTTGTCCGGCCCCGCTCCCGGCCTACTTAACGCCTTGCCGGGCCCGCTTAAAGGCCTCCAGCGAGTTGACGATGGAAGCGTCGTCGCAGCAGTAGGCGATGCGGAAATAGCCGGGGCCCATGAAGCCGGAGCCGGGCACCACCAGCAGGTTTTCCTCGATGGCCCGCCTGCAGAAAGCCACGTCGTCGGCGATGGGGCTTTTGGGGAAGACGTAGAAGGCTCCGCCCGGGCGCACGTATTCGTAGCCGGCCTCGTCCAGCACCTTGAGAATCAGCTCCCGCTTGCGGGCGTATTCGGCCACCTCGGCGCTGTCGTCCAGAAGCTCGGCAACGGCCAACTGCATCATGCCCGGCGCGTTGACAAAGCCCAGGATGCGGTTGGCCAGGGTCATGCCGCCCAGGAGAATGCCTTTGTCGGCTATCTCCGGATGCACCGCCGCGTAGCCGATGCGTTGGCCGGGCAGGGACAGGTTTTTACTGAAGGAGGTGACCACGATGCTGTGGGGATAGGCCGCGAATATGGAGGGCACGCTTAGGCCGTCAAAGACGATCTGGCGGTAGGGTTCGTCGCTGATAAGGTAGATGGCCTTGCCCAACTGCTCGCTCTTTTCGGTGAGCATGGCCGCCAAGGCGTCCACCGATTCTTGGGTGTAAACCGCGCCGGTGGGGTTGTTGGGGTTGTTGATCAGCACCGCGCAGGTCTTTTCGTTGATGGCATCGGCCATGGCCGCGATGTCCAACTCGAAGCGCTCGTCGGTGGGCACCCGGGTCACCTTCCCCCCGTGGTTGTCCAGGTAGAAGTCATACTCCACGAAGTAGGGGGTGGGCACCACCACCTCGGCTCCAGGGTCCACGATGGCCTTGAGCACGATGTTCAGGGCGCCCGCCGCCCCCACGGTCATGATGATGTCGTTCTCGGTGAAAGCCGGACCGTGTTCGCGGTTCAGGTAGCTGGCCACCTTGGCCCGCACGTGGGGGTAGCCGGCGTTGGGCATGTAGGCGTGACGGCCCGGGGTGCGGTCTTCCACCAGGCGGGACATGATCTGATAAAAGCGCTCCGGCGGCTCGATATTGGGGTTGCCCAGGGAAAAGTCGAATACGTTCTGGGCTCCCTTTTCCGCCTTGAGCTTGGCCCCGGCCTCGAACATGGCCCGAATCCAACTGGAACGTTCGATGAAGTCGGCTATTTTGTGAGCTACTGGCATGTAAAACCTCCCCGGGCTGGGAAACTAAAAAAGCCGCGAACCCTGGGGTCCGCGGCTGCTACTGGCTTGATGGGCTAAGGTGTCAGTATGCCTCCACGGACCCGCTTCCGGGCAAATAATAATACCGGATAAATCGAATACCGTGGGAATTCACCCTGACCTCCAAGCTTGGTAGGCTCAAGTTATCACCCGGCATATTTTTGGTCAACCCCATAAGCAATGGGCGGCCCGCCCATGGGCCGGACCGCCTTCCGAATCAGGGCGCACCGGTTCATTCGTGGGTGATGGCCGAGCCCATCTCCTTGAAACTGAAGTTGTAGAAGACGTTGTGCCCGTTATAGTCCAGCACCCTTAGGTCGTCTTCCTGCTTTACATCGTTGACAATTGCCTGGAACTGGCCTCCGTACTTTTTGCGCACCAAATCCAGGTCCAGTTCGTAGGCGATGAACTTCATGATGCCCTTGCGCGCCAGCTTCTCCACGAACTGTTCGTCTTCAAAGGAACCGTAGGTGGTCAGCACGAGGATAGGACCGGTTCCGGTGAAAATAATTCCCGCCTTCATGACCCACCTCCTAGGCTATTTAGCCGGGCGGGGCGAATTCCCCGTCTACTTTTATCTTGCTGCGGCCAGCGCTCCTGTGTCAATGCCTCTACTGGGTGAGTTCCTTGAGCTTGGCCAGGTCCAACTTGCCGGCGAAATCCTGCACCACTTGAGCGGCGTTCTGCACCCCGCGAGCGTTGAGCTGCACCAACACCTTGTTGTCGATGAGAGCTTGAAACTCAGCCCGGTCGCCCTGATCCTTCAACAGGGCTTTGTGCCCCTGGAAGCGCACCAGCTTGCCCTGCTTGCCCCCTTGCAGGAACATGGGGTTGCTCAACATCATGGCCACAGACTGGATCAAGGGCGAGTCGCTGATCACCTGGATCTTAACCTGGCCGCGGCTGCTGTTTTTGTAGTTGCGCGAGGCGCTGATGCCTCCACCGAACATGGCTCCGCCCGCGGCTTGGCCCTCGGCCTTTTCAGCGGTCCAGCCCGAGGGCGGCTCGGGGAATATCTGCCCCAGGGCCTCGGCCTTTTTTTGCTTCAATTGGGCCAAGGCGAACTCGATTTCGCCGATGGCTTGGCTTATCTTGCCGTCCTTATAAAACTTCATCCCCTGGTTGAGTTGGTCGCTGATCTCGTCGGCCAGGGCGGGCCCGGCCAGGGACAGCAGCAGCAGGAGACAGCTAATGCAGGTAATGGCGCGTTTCATGGGCACTTCTTTCCAGATTGGGGGTGACATGGCTGAATGATTCTTAATGAAAAAAGTATGGCCAAGCTGGCCGGGGGTGTCAAGGATACCCTCGCGGCTTCGGGACTGATAAAATTCCAGGCAAATATAAGGAGGCGGGGGTGCCAGATTTCGCTATGTCGCCGGATATTCCCCGGCAGGAGCTTTTGCGGGCATTGTACGGTTTTCAGGCTGGGCAGGAGGCCTTGCGCCAGGTTGCCTGCGGCGCGGGCTGCGCGGCCTGCTGCACGGACCGGGTGTACCTAACCGGTCTGGAGGGAGCCCTACTGCGCCAGGAGCTCCTGCGCCTGGGCCGTAAGGACCTGCTGGCTCGCCCGGGTCCGGCGGCCCCGCCGGCATACACCTGCAACCAATTGGCGCGCCTATGCCTGGAGCAAAGGGAGCCTCCGGCCGAAGATGCGCCCCAGGGCCCCGCCGGGGTCTGCGCCTTGTTGGAAGACGGCCGTTGCGCGGCCTACCAGGCCCGGCCCTTGGCCTGCCGGATAATGGCTTCGCGGGTGGTGTGCAGACGCGGGGGCCAGGCCCAGGGCGACCCCTGGTGGCTCACCCTGGACACCGCCCTAATGCAGATCGCCGAGCATCTGGATCTAGGTGGAGTTTACGGCGCGCTGGGAGCGGTGCTGTCAACGGAGAACGGCCAGCCAGGGCAATGGCTGCTCGCTTGCGAGCCGCTTCCCGGCCTGCCTGCCCCACCCGAGCACCAGGCCCGATTGCAGCAGGCCCTGGGGCCCTTGTTCGCCTCGCCGGTGGATGGCAGGCCCCTGGGGGCATGGCTGAACCTGATCCGGGCCGGAGCCTGAGGAGCTGGTTGTCCCTTGGCTCACGCCGGGAATGGTCACGGTGGCGCGGGGACTCCGCTACCGCCCCTAGGCGCGCCCGATAAGTTTAAGTATGGATTAAAGAAAATTAATCGGTTGGCCAGGGGATTGGCGGGAAACCGGCCAGGACTGTACCCGGGGGGCCGCAGCCGAAAAATATCGGGCACAACGGCGGTTAAGCCATGGTCTAGACTTTGTTAGGCCAGCCTTCCATGATATAAGTTAACTATGCAAACACTACCCTCAAACCACATGCAGGAAGAAGGGTTGGTGGTAAAAATCATGGGCGGTATGGCCCAGGTGGAAACCACCCAACAAGAGGCCTGCAAGTCCTGCGGAGCCCAGGGCATGTGCCATGCCATGGGAGGGGACAAGATCCGAGTTGTCACCGCGTTAAACCAAGTTGGCGCCTCGGTCGGGGATAAGGTCATCATGGCCATGCCCCGCAAGGGAGTTTTGGGAGCCAGCTTTTTGGTGTACATGGTGCCCGTGGCAGCCCTGCTGGTGGGGGCGTCCCTGGGCAGGAGATGGGGCCAGGCCTGGGGGCTGGAGCCGCAGACCAGCGCCGTGGTCTTGGGCGGAGCCGCCCTGGTGGGCGCCTGGCTAGTTTTGCGCAAAGTTTCCCGGCGCCTGGCGGGGCGCAAGGAATTGACGGTCACGGTGGTGCGCATTCTGCGAAAGGGAGAAGGGGATGCTCTGGAATCACATTCTGCTAGCGTATGATAACTCTCAGCAGGCCCTGAGGGCCGTTGAGTACGTGGGCCAGATGTTCGGACGGCTTGACAACGTCAAGGTGGTCCTATTCGGGGTTTACGACAAGTTGCCCGATCACGACATGATCGACACGCCCTTCACCGACCAGGTGCGTGCCCGCATTTCAGTCATGGAGAGGGATAGGGAAAAGGGCCGCACCCATCTGGAGGAGGCCAGGAAGCACCTGATACGCATGGGCTATAGCGAGGATCAGGTCAAGATAAAGTACGTTGAAAAGAAAAAGAGCGTGGCCAAGGACATCATAGACGAGGTGAATGCCGGAGGCTACGGCACCGTGGTGTTGGGCCGCAAGGGGCTGAGTAATCTCAAGGGCATGCTCTTCGGCTCGGTCTCCAGTGGAGTCATCGGCAACTTGGTGGGAGCCACCATCTGCGTGGTGGAATAAGCCCAGCCGCCCGGTAAAAAAGCTTTTCGCCCCGGGAGCGCGGCCGCGCTCCCGGGGTTTTTTATTCTCATGAGTGCAATACTCTCTTTTTTCATCAGCAGCTCTCTGCGGCGGCGGCAAAAAAGGCGATCTCCCCCGAGGCCCAAAAAAAACACGGCGAAGGTCTCTGCCTCGGCCAGGGTCATGCCCAAAAGGGCAGAACCGCCACCACGCCTATGGGCGCACTAAACTGTATATGAACAGCTAGGGCTTCACCCAAGCCAGTAAACAGACCCGCCGCCGGTTCTTTGTGAGAGCCGGCGGCTTTGTTTTGTTTTTTGCCAAGGCAAAGGCCGTCCCATGCCGCGGATGCCTATAATCAATAGGATGAATACGGCTGATGTACAAAACGGTCGATGGCCATGTAGCCCAACACCCCCATGGCGATGATTCCCAGGGAGACGAGGAACTCCTCCACCGAGGGGAAGTAGTTAAACC
>Ga0180009_10002380_pt1 | contig 22144 bp, 19 predicted proteins | sample OS_PC_MetaG_FD_123537 | JGI IMG/M metagenome (GOLD analysis project Ga0180009, IMG submission 123537) | Groundwater microbial communities from the Aspo Hard Rock Laboratory (HRL) deep subsurface site, Sweden - OS_PC_MetaG | ecosystem: Environmental > Aquatic > Deep subsurface > Groundwater...
CCTCCGCACCGGCAGAGAAAATGGCTATATCAGGATTGGCTTCCAATGCTTCCCCCATACTGATCACCTTGTATTCTTCACCCGAAAACACAACCTTCTCCCCATATGACCTGCTCGAAGCTACCGGTACCAGCTCAGTCTCAAAAAAAAGCCGGCTTTCCTGAAGAACCTCCAGTATAGTACGGCCAACCTGGCCGGTAACACCAATTACCGCGATTTTCATAAGCTTTCTGTTGTTTATCTGTTGGTCAATACTTATCCAAACTAACTGCCTCATTCCCAATATCAACGCAAATCCGCCTCAATCCTGCACTCACTTCCCCCCTCTCCTTCAAGCCACCTCATCCCCAAACCCCTTCTCCTTCAAGCCACCTCATCCCCAAACCCCTTCTCCTGAAGGAGAAGGGGCTTCCGCGCTAATCTTACATACCACAACACATCACCTTCACTTTTGCAGTCACTCCCCCCCTCTCCTTCAGGAGAGGGGCCGGGGGTGAGGTGGTTCTTTCACCCACGGGTGAGGTGCTCTTTTCACCAACGGCTGAAGTGCTTCACCCACTCCCCCCCTCTCCTTCAGGAGAGGGGCCGGGGGTGAGGTGCTTTTATCACCGCGGGTGAGGTGCTTTTATCACCGCGGGTAAAGTGCTTCCATCACCGAAGCTGAAGTGCTTCCATCCCCAGGGGTATATTTCCCCTTTTCCGGAACTAATGATTAGCAACACTTCAACAATTACCGGACTAAACAACAAAATTATGAAAATGATCAGAATTACAACATGTTTTATGATGCTTCCGGCATTAAGTTTCTGCCAGTTAAACGATGGCTTCGATGATGGCGATTTCCTGAATCAGCCGGCATGGACTGGTAATACTGCAAAATTCAGGGTTAATGAGGATTACCGGCTGCAACTGAACGACAGCGATGCGGGTACTGCCTTCCTGGTAACTGCTGTTGCAGGAAGCGGGGAGCTGGAATGGCGCTTCAATGCCAACCTGAAGTTCAGCCCTTCCGGGAATAATAATGCCCGCATTTACCTGTTCTCTTCTCAACCCGACCTCACCGGAAACACGGAGGCTTTCTTTATCCAGCTTGGAGAAGCCGGCTCCGATGATGCCCTGGAGCTTTTCTTCCAGGATGGCCAGGAAATTCAAAGCATTTGCCGTGGGATTCCCGGTAACCTCGCCTCATCATTTAATATTTCTGTTAAGATATTGTACGATAATGGATTATGGGAAATACTGTCCGATCCCCTGGGTGGACAATATTACCAGGAAGAAACCTGTGGCCAGGCCATCCTGAATATTGAAAACGGCTATCTGGGGGTACTTTGCACCTATACCAAAAGCAACTGCACCAAATTCTATTTCGACAATTTCTACATGGGCCCGGTTTGTCAGGATACTATACCTCCTCATGTAGAAAATCTTTCTATCATTGACTCACTAAGCCTCAATCTTACATTCAGCGAAAACCTGGACATTTCCTTCGCCACCCTCCCTCAACACTACATCCTGCAACCTGCTTCCCTGCATCCTGATACTGCCATATGCTTGCCTGAAAACCCATCTTCCTTGCTATTGCTTTTCCAGGATGCCTTCCCGAATAAACAAACCTGTTACCTCTCGCTCCAGGGGCTTGCAGACCTTTCAGGAAACATAATGCCCGACACAGCCATCCCATTTACCTGGTTTTTACCCGTTTACGGGGATGTGGTGATCAGCGAGATCATGGCAGATCCTTCCCCACCGGTCGGCCTGCCGGATGCAGAATATGTTGAACTTTACAATGCTTCAGGATATCCGGTGGATATGAACGGATGGTCGTTGACTTATGGCGAAACGAAAAGAGACATTTCCGGATTGATTGCTCTGCCCCCGCAAGGCTATCTCATCCTGACAGCAGAATCCATGCTTTCCATGCTGGAACCCTTTGGCCTTATAGCAAGCCTCGAAAGCCTGAGCCTGCCTAACAACGGGACTTCTCTTTCTCTGGCCAGCCGCAATAATACAATCATCCACGAAATGTACTACGATCCCCTTTGGCACACCTCTTCCGATAAAAAGGAAGGTGGATATTCCCTCGAAATGGTTAATACTTTCAATCCCTGCCTCCTGGAAGACAACTATATAACCAGTACTTCGCCTTATGGCGGATCGCCGGGCACAGAGAACCCCGTAAACAACCCATTCCAACCGGAAATCAACATGGAAAACCTTTGTGTGCTTTCCGATTCGGAAATTATGCTGACTTTCAGCCAGGGAATGGATGCCGGCATCATGGGATGGGCTGACCATTTCAGGATATTTCCGGGAGGAATGGTCCCTTGTAAGATCACCGGAAACGGTAATTACAACAAGCAATTCCTGCTGGAGTTAACAGGAAAGCTTCAAAGCGGGTTGATTTACGAACTGGAAACAGAAGCGGGGTTGTTGAATTGCAATGGGACTGTGCAAACATCCCTGATCAGAAAAAAGTTAGGCCTTCCTGTCGATCCTTTCGCTAACAGCATTGTGATCAATGAGATCCTTTTCGATCCCCTGGATGGCTGTGGGGAATATATTGAATTGTACAACGCATCTTCAGAAACACTGGAGCTGAGTGAATGTGGCTTATACACCGTAAAAGAACGATGGCCGGATCCTCCCGATACCACCGGCGGAATTCTGACGGATTGCTGTTTACAGCTTCTTCCTGGTGAATATGTTGTATTTACCGGTTGCCCTGAGAAAGTGAGAGAATGCTATTATGTACCCGGCATGTCAAGGATCCTGTGCAACCCCAATTTCCCTTCACTGAACAACGAATCGGGCCGTATCCTGCTTACCGGACCAGATAATTTATGCCTCGACGCAGTGGATTACTCCGTGGATATGCATTATCCTTTGCTTGTGTTCACCGACGGTATCTCCCTGGAACGTATTAACCCTGCTTTTCCCTCCTCAGATCCTGAAAACTGGCACAGTGCAGCGCAGGACTTTGGCTTTGGCACTCCCGGAAGATTAAATTCCCAGTATGCAGAAGTGACGGAATCAACAGATATATTAAACGTAACTCCCAAAGTCATTTACCCCGGCAGCGGCAGCGGGGAAAACAGCGTGTGTACCATCGCTTATCAACTTGAACAGACCGGCTGTACAGGCAATCTGTTAATTTTCGACGATATGGGATATCCCCTCAGAAGACTGGCAGAACAGGTATTGCTCGGTGCTTCCGGGACCTTCATCTGGGATGGCCTCGATGAACGCAATACACCTTGCCGGAAAGGTATTTATATAATTTATTTCCAGGTAACAGGAATGGACGGAAAAGTGAGTAAATGCAAAGAAACCGTTGTAGTGGCCGGATATTGAACCAATCAGCGCCGCAGCTTCTCTTCCCACCACAACCACATGGCAAAGATCACCACATAAAAGAAAGGCCGGAATAGATAATCATGACTGAAATGCCAGTAATTCGGCCATTCCATGATAACGACCGAAAGCCCGGTGACCCGGAAAAGATTGGTTAAATGGACTACCACAATTCCCATTGGGATAAACCATAGCTTTTTCATCCACGGACCAGGATAAAGCATCATCAGCAGCACGAACTGCACCATGGGTTTTAGTCCCGAACAACTCGAGTTAATTGCTATATACCCGTTATTACTGAAGTACATGGTGTTGTTTGCCGTAGTGATCTCAATCCCAAGAACATGCTGAACAAACCAGGAGCCCTGCCGGAATACTATGTCTGCCATAAAATTCCCGGCTGCATTCATAAAATCCTGTATAGGGAAATAATGCAGCCGATAAGCCCATAAGCGCCAGGCAACATGGATGATCACCGTGATCAGCATGAAAATCATCACACCCTTGAGCGGTTTCAGCTTATAGCGATCGAGCAGAGCGTCGAGTTTTTCTGTATAACCCATCATGAAATTTTATTGAGGAGCGAAGATAAACATTTAATTTAGAATCGCAGATCTGTTCTCCGATCTCCGATCTGCGATCTTCGATTACAACATCGGTTGTGTTATTCACACAAAATTTCCCTAACTTCGTCATAGGAAAAAGAAAACGGTTTTTATGAAACGATCCCGAAGGCGCAGGCCTGTAAAGCCAGGTTTGCTGCAGCGTATACGCGATTATTTCCGCGGGCTCAAAGCACGCAGGGAGGAAAACGCACGCAAGAGATACAAAAAAAAGATTGCCCGCCGGCATCACCGTGACAGCATACGCAGGGAGAAAAAAATGCAGGCGGCATTACGAAAAGCTGAGAAAGCGAGGCCGGAACGTTCGCTTTTCAATTTCATCTCCTTACCTTCATTCAACAGAAGTGCGGTTTTTCAGTTTGTTAACTCCCTGACTCTCTTTATCCTGAGCTATGTTTTAATCTATCTTCTTTATCAGATTATAGTTATTCTGACAGCCGGACTCTGGGAGCTGGATTCTGTTTTATACTATTATGATCTTGCTTTCAACGATTTTTCTCCTAAATGGACCCGTTTCAACATCATCGTGATCACGATATCAGGCCCGGTGGTTTGTCTGGCGGTAGGTATTTTACTGTACTTCAAAGTGTTCAGTATGAACCGGGTGCGGGGTTATACCCGGCTTTTTGTTCTCTGGCTTTCTTTTCATGCGATCAATCATTTTTTAGGTGCTCTTGTATCAGGAATCAGCACCGATGAAGGCTTTGGATACGTGGTAAACTGGCTGTATGTAATTACCTTTTTTAAGTTATTGCTGGCATTGCTGGCATTGTTCATGCTGGGCATCATAGGTTACTTTTCTGCCGGCCGCTTCCTTGAAACCGGTATGGCAGCAGGAAAGACCTCCCCAAACGAAAACCGGGCCATGATCTTACGGCAGGCAATTATTCCCTGGATCCTGGGATCGCTGCTGATCATACTGGTGAAAATTCCCAACAATTTTAATTTTCCTTATGAAACCATCATGTTTGCCACGATGGGATTTTTGCTGGTACCCATGTATTTCAACAGGGATGCTGCTCCCAGATCATGGATACTGAAGAATTACCGTCAGCGGCATTCGTTCCGCTGGCTATTTTTCCTGCTAATGCTTGCGTTTTTATCCTTTTTCAGGATTGAACTCGACAGAGGATTACACTTTGATATAAGTATAGATATATCATTTTCTATAAAACGCGCCTGAAAAGCAGTTTTCTTAGCGAAGTGTAAAGGTGGTATGACCTATCACGTTATCGTCGGCAAAGATATCGACATGATACGTACCAATATCAATGGGCTGACCCTCATACTTCTTAAACCAGTAGAGGCATAGGTCCATGGCTTCATTCCGGTAATCGATCTCTTCCTTCATGGAATATTGGATAGGTTCGCCCTGATATATAAAGGTATAGTCCTGGGTACGGTCTTTCGTCAGGATTTCCTTATCCGGTCTTGCTATTCTGACATAAACCTCTTTGATTCCAGGGGTTAGGATCTCATTTTTACTGATGGTAAAGCAAACCTTGATCTTATCAAGACGGGTAGCCTTGTCGGTAACCTTATCACGGCTGCCACCCCCGCGTGAACGAATGCCTTCCACGGTTATATTATATGCCTGCAATACAGACGCTATCCCTACCTTTTCCTGTAACATCTCCTTATCTTTCATTACAAGGTCTTTCTCACGTTTGACCTGCTGAAGGTCTTTGCGGATCAGTTCGTTCTCCTCCGATAAGGCTTCATTAACGCGGTAAAGTGAATCCATCTGCCGAACATAACCCTGTGAGACTTCCTGGAGCCTGGCAAGTTTCTTCTTGATCTTGTAATACTCCCACTGTGTGTCGAGCAATTTCCGGATTTCTATGGCATTGGCCTGAATGACACTGTCTTTAACGGTAAGAGAATCGGCAAGTTGACCATATTCAAGCTTGACCTTTTCGTGTTCCCCCAGCAAGGAATCGAGCTCATTGGTAAGTTCTATCCTTTGCTGCTCCTTCTCATTGAGAAGATTATTCAGTTTCGATTTGCTGAGAAAAAGCCATATCACCAAAGCAGCAACGACTATTAGCAAAAGGATCAGAAAGATCTGATACTGCCTGACCTTTCCTTTCATGCGCTGGTTTCCGGGTTGTGTTTTGAAATTTTCTTCCTGGGTGTTCATAAAGCTTCCTGTTATTAATTGGGTTAACTGTTTTACAAAACCATGAAAGGCTGTTTTGCAAAATTAAAATAAAATAACAGGAATAAAAATAGATAACATGATATCGGCAGACAATTACAAAAAGTTGCACGTTACAAGTTACAAGATGCAGGTTACATGTTACAAGTTACAGGTCACAACTCTCACTTATCACACACACTCAAACTACCTGCAACCTGAAGCCTGAAGCCTGAACCAATATGAGAATCCTGCCAAAATTTGACAAGATTTTCAATTACACCTTTTCTTCGCTCCCTTTCAGTTTCCAGTTCTCATAAGCCCTTTTAGCACCATAACCGGCAGCAAGGGCTAAAAAAATAAGCAATCCTCCTTCAATGCTCGCGCCACCACCGGGAACATTACCTGACGAACCATGGCCGGGCGGAGGTGGAGGTGGAGAAGAACTATAAGCAGGTTGCTGATACAGAGAAAGCACAATAATGGCTAAAATGATTAAAAGACTGGTTAGCGTACTTTTCATGACTACACGTTTGGCTTTGATTACGATAACTTATCTGTAAAGTTAACCCAACTTTACGCATGCAAATATATGAAAAAAAATCCCTTATTTTGAAGTTGATAAAAAAAAACTACACAATTGTCTGAAAAAAAGTATTATGTCGTTTGGAAAGGCCGGAATACCGGGGTTTTTGAAAACTGGAAAGATTGTTTCGAACAGGTCGGAGGATTCGAAGGTGCTCTGTACCGATCATTCAGCGACAAAGAAGACGCTTTAAAAGCTCTGGATAGTTCTCCATGGAAATACATTGGAAAAGCCAATCAAAAGGCAGGGAAGACCAGAGACAAAAAAAAAGCCTGCGGCAACCCGGTTATTCCCAGCATTTCTGTCGATGCTGCCTGCAGCGGGAATCCCGGTACCATGGAATACAGAGGCGTAGATACCGCATCTGGAACGGTCTTGTTTCATGCCGGCCCTTTTCCCAATTCGACTGTCAATATCGGGGAGTTCCTTGCCATTGTTCATGGGTTGGGATATTTGCATAAGCAGGGAAGTACCATTCCTTTGTATTCCGATTCAACGACTGCCCTCACCTGGGTAAAAAACAAGAAGGTTAAAACAACCCTTCAACCTGGCAAAGGCAATGAAAAAAGCTTTGAATTATTGGAAAGAGCGCTTATCTGGCTGCAAAACCATAGCTATCCCAATCCTCTGTTCAAATGGGAAACCGAAGCATGGGGAGAGATCCCCGCGGATTTTGGCCGCAAATAATCCGGCTTCTGCCACGGGATCTTACGATTTTGCAATTTTTAAGCTATCTTTACGTTGACTATCCTACGTTATGGATCTGATCATTGATTTCGGTAATACTTTAACAAAAATTGCCATTTTTAAAGGCAATACGGAAGTATTTCTCCTGGCCGTCCCCAATATTGAACAGGAAGAGCTTAAACAAATCCTGAATCGTTTTCCTGTAAAAAGGTCCATCATTTCCTCTGTCAGGAACCATCCTTCCTGGATAAGCCATTTCCTGGAAAAGCATAGCCTGCATACCGAACTGGATGAAAACACGCATTTACCCTTGCAAATCGGATACTCCACCCCGGAAACACTCGGAAAAGACAGGCTGGCAGCGGCTGTGGCCGGACATATGCTTTATCCCGATAATGATGTGCTTGTGATCATGGCCGGTACCTGCCTGACCTATGACTTTGTCAACAAACAAGGAGTTTATTCAGGAGGAGCCATCTCACCAGGGATGAAAATGCGTTTCCGGGCTCTGCATGAATTTACCGATAAACTTCCATTATGCAAGACAAAAGATAATATACCATTAACAGGAACAACCACACACGAGTCTATTCAATCGGGCGTTGTGAACGGAATGTTAGCTGAAATCAATGGAATTATCGATCAATATCGAAAAATTTACAATAATTTAACAGTAGTTTTAAGTGGCGGGGACCTTAATTATTTTGATAAAAAGCTAAAAAATAACATCTTTGCAGTCCCAAACATCGTACTACGTGGTTTAAAAAATATATTGGATTCCCATGCAATTGAACAAAGGCAACCTTAGCCACATCCTGATCCTGTTTGTGATCCTTCTGTCTTCTGACATGATAGCACAGGTCAGGATAAGTTCCCCATATTCATATTATGGCGTGGGTAATTTAAGATCGGATAGTTACAATACCGTTTTGATGTCGATGGGAGGCATACGCAATGCCGTTAATTCCGGCAATATGATCAATATTTTCAATCCGGCAACCTATATTGTTTTTGACTCTTCCACCTTCCTTTTCGAAGGTGGCGTGTTGTCGAGCCGCCGGACCTTGAAAAATATCAATACCTCCGAAAATGCCAGTTACGCCTCCCTCAACCACCTGCTGTTCGGATTTCCGGTCTCAAAAAGGTTTAAGGCAAGTTTTGGGATCGTTCCTTACAGTGACGTGGGATATAATATCCTTACACAGCAATACCTGACCAATATTGGAAAAACACAAATACAATACGAAGGAAACGGAGGCATCACCCAGGTTTTTGCCGGAACAGCCGTTAAAATAACAAAAAACCTTTCCCTGGGTGCAAACGCATTCTATAATTTTGGTACCATAGAGAAATCCAGGAATATTTTCTTTCCGGATTCCATCGACACGTACATAAATGCACAGATGGATAATCTCTTTCGGGTTGGAGACTTTAGCTTCAGTTTCGGTATGTTGTACCGTAAAGTCATGAAGAACAAACAGATCATTTCCGCAGGATTGACCTATTCTCCGCAAACCCGTCTGAAGACCAGGCGAGAGTATCTTGCCAATACATTCATTGGTTCCTACAACGGTGTTGAATACTTTGGCGATACAGTGGTATACGATAAGGAGCACAGCGGAACCATCACCATCCCCATGCAGGCAGGTGCCGGTATTACACTCGAAATGCCCCTGCACTGGAAGATCGGGATAGATTTTAACTGGCAGGAATGGTCGAAATACGAAGCTTTCGGATATAAAGATTCACTGAAAAACAGCTGGAGCATTGCCGTTGGCGGAGAATATATCCCGGATATTGACGCTCTCCGATCGTATATGAAAAAGATCAGGTACAGGCTTGGATTCAAATATGGCATGTCGAACATTTATCTGAGAAACAATCATCTGAATGAAATTGGCATAAGTTTTGGATTTGGTTTACCGGTTTCAAGATCCAGCTCTATGCTTAACTTCGGTTTTGAAATAGGTAAATTCGGAACGACAAATAATAACCTCATCAGGGAAAATTTTGTTAAATTTACCCTTGGGATCACTATCCATGAAAATTGGTTTATAAGAAGTAAATACAGATAAACATAAATATACGGAAAGACATGAAAGCAAAGATTCTTTCAATTCTCATTACGCTGATCCTGTTCCTAACGGCAGGCATTGTTACAGCCCAGGATGAAGAAACCGGCGAAGAAGCCGGAACGGGCCTGAATATTCCCAAATATGGTGAAGACAGCATTACCTGTATCACAAACCTTTCCTTATACCTTGAGTCATTCAAACAATGGAAAGCAAGCAAATTTACCAATGCTTCGGTAAAAGACGCCCTAAAACCCTGGAGATGGGTCTTCATGAACTGCCCTGCCTCCCGACAGAGTATTTACCTCGATGGGATAAAAATAGCTGAATGGAGAATCAAGAACGAAAAAGACGCTGCACGCAAGGAAAAACTTATTGACACCCTTTTTATGATATACGACCGCCGTATAGAATATTTTGGCAAGGAAGGTTATGTGCTTGGCCGCAAAGGAGTTGATATGTATTCCTATCGCCCGGAAGCCTTTGAACAGATTTATGATATCCTGAAACGCTCCATCGAACTCGATGGTAACGACTCTTATCCCGATGTGCTGGTATTTTACATGAGGGCCACCAAAAAAATGATCGATGAAGGTAAAGCCGGCCCCGATATTATCTTCGATAACTATGACCAAAGCTCTAAAATCATCGATTATAATATTTCACGTTACGCTGATGACGAACGGAAAAAAACCAACTGGGAAAATGTGAAGGGTAATATTGATCTTACTTTCGAGCCTTACGCTACCTGTGAAGCGCTTATTGAGATCTATGGCAAAAAATTCAAAGAATCACCAGAAAATACCGACCTGCTGAAAAAGATTACAAAGATCATGGACAAGAAAAAATGCACCGATGATCAGTTGTATTTCGATGCTACACTTAAGCTTTATGAATTGGAACCCAATGCTGAGTCAGCTTATCTTATCGGAAAAATGCTGACAAAGAAAGAGGATTATCAGGAAGCAGTCAAATTTTTGAAAGAGGGTGAAAAGCTCGATAATCCTGATGATGTTGCCGACAGCTACCTGTTGCTTGCAAGCGCTTACAAACAACTTAAAAACTACCCGCTCGCACGCAGTTATGCCATGAAATCACTCGATCTTAGACCCAACGACGGCCATCCTCTTATCCTGATCGGTGACATGTATGCCGAATCAGCTTCCTCCTGCGGTGATAACGAGTTCACCAAAAAAGTCGCGTACTGGGCCGCTGTCGACAAATACTATCAGGCAAAAAGAATTGATCCTGAAATGGCTGAACTTGCCAATTCCAGAATTGCCTCCTATTCATCGTATTTTCCTCCCATCGAGAATATTTTCTTTAATAACCTCAATGAAGGAGATGAATTTACCGTCGAATGCTGGATTAACGAAAAGACTACGGTGAGAGCCGCAGCTCAGTAAGAAATGTTTTTTACCAAGTTTATAACACCGGTACGGCTCCTGAAAGCATTGGCTGCCTGCCTGACAATCATCCTGCTCTTTTCCTGCAAAAACAATATGAAGGATATCCAGGCCATGGAAAGCATGCTGGATACTCTTCCCGACGTGACCGCAAAAAATATCGAATTTCTCTATTCTGAAAACGCTGCCGTGCAGGTAAAACTCAGCGCACCGCTTATGAATAATTATGGGGGTAAGAATCCCAGGATGGAGTTCCCGGATGGTTTCAAAGTGGTCTTCTACGATTCTCTGCAAACCGTGAAAACCGTGCTGACAGCCAACTATGGAATCAACTACCCGGAACGTAAAATTATGGAAGCTCATGGAAACGTGGTTGTTATAAACCACGAAACCGGGGAAACATTAAATACGGAAGAATTGATCTGGGATCAGACTAAGGAATTGATCTACTCAAATAAATTTTCGAAGCTGACCAGCGAAAGTGGTGTCCTTTACGGAGAAGGGCTGGAGTCGGATCAGACTTTCACCAGAAGGCGTTTACTCCACCCATCCGGAGATATCACGGTAGAAGACTCTGACCGGTAAAAATAATAGTATGGACAACTGGCTGATCGTTATCATCACCCTGCTCCTGTCGGCCTTTTTTTCAGGCATGGAAACAGCTTTTTCCTTGTCAAACAGCCTGAAAATTGAAATTGATAAAAGCAAAGGGCTTCTTCCCGCCCGCATTATTTCTTTCCTGAATTCCCGTCCCTCCAGATTCACAGGAACCATTCTGCTGGGTAATGATTTTGCCATTGTGGTTGGTACGATAGCCCTTGCAGGATTGCTCGAATCATTGATTCCTTATCAGACAGCTTTTTCCTGGGTATTATTGCCGCTCCAGATTATTGTAGCCTTTATTCTGATCATCCTTCTGGCCGAATTCCTCCCGAAAATACTGGTGAGGATCAATCCAAACGCTGTGCTGAATATCTTCGCCATACCCTTTTTTGTGATTTATATCCTGTTCTGCCCATTGGTGCTTATCTTCAATATCCTCGGGAAAATGTTTTTTATGATCATCTTTCGCGAGAAACCTGTTGTACGGCGCACTGTCATGCATTCCACCGATCTGGATGATTACCTTCAAACCTTTGCCGGAGAACAAAGCCAGGAAGGCAGCAGCATACCTGAAATCCAGATGTTCCAGAATGCCATTGAATTCAGGGACGTGAAAATACGGGAATGTATGGTGCCCAGAACAGATATTGAAGCCATTGAGGTGAACGATAGCATTGATAATCTAAGAAAGAAATTTTCCGAAACCGGCTTTTCCAAAATTCCCGTTTTCCAGGATTCCATCGACAACATTATCGGCTATACTCATCATTCCGACCTCTTTCACAATCCGCAAAGTATTGCACGCATCATAAGATCGCTTAATTATATCCCCGAAACTATGCTGGCCAATGAGGTGTTGTCAATGTTCATCAGAGAACATAAAAGCATTGCCGTCGTCGTGGATGAATTCGGTGGTACATCAGGTATGGTCACAATGGAAGATATCATCGAAGAGATCTTTGGAGAAATAGAAGATGAATACGACGAAGAAGATCTTGTGGAAAAAGACCTCGGAAACGGTGAATACCTTTTCTCCGGCCGTCTTGAGATAGACTATCTCAATGAAAAATATAATCTTAATCTGCCCGAATCGGAAGATTATGAAACCCTCGCCGGGCTTATCCTGCGCCACCATGAAAGCATTCCCGGACCCGATGAAAAAATTATTATCGGTGACATGCTTTTCCATATTGTCCATTCCAGCCGCAACCGGATCGACCAGGTGCACTTAAAATCAGAAGAATAATTCGGCAATTAAAAAATTTAATTATACCTTTGCACCCTCTAAAAAAAATATATAACTATGGCTGTTATAGGTAGAATCAGAAAACATTCCGGCTTAGCTGTAATTCTTGTTGGCGTTGCTATCGCCGCTTTTGTACTCAGCGATCTTTTTTCGGCAAGACCTAACCAATACAAAGATGTTGGTGAGATAGAAGATGTTAAAATTTCTTTTTCGGATTTCAACTATCGGGTGGAAGAAAATATAGAGGCCCAGAAGATCAACCAGAACAAGGAAAACCTTACCTATGACGAAGCTTTCGTGGTAAGAAACAATACCTGGGACCAGTACTTGAATGAAATCCTTATGGATAATGAATATGAAGAACTTGGTCTGGCTGTTTCATCGGATGAACTGTTCGATCTGATACAGGGAAACAACCCACACAGACTGATCCTCCAATATTTCGTTAATCCTGAAACGGGACGTTTCGATCGCGAATTTGTGATCCGTTATCTCCAAAGTCTCAATCAAATGACGCCTCAACAGCAAAGACAATGGGTGAATTTTGAGAAATACATCAAACGTGACCGGGTTAATACCAAATACAATAACCTGATCAGCAAAGGTTTTTATGTTCCGGACGCATTTGCTAAAATGCAGTATGAAAACCAAAAGAAAAACGCAGAATTCCGCTATGCTTATAAAAAATATGCTGATGTACCCGATTCACTGGTATCTTACACCGATGATGAATACATGGAATACTACGAAGAAAACAAACATAAATTCGAGCAGGAATTTACGCGCGATATCGACTACATAGTTTTTGATGTGGAGCCTTCGGATGAGGATTATGAAAAAACAAAAGCTGAGGTTTTCAGGATTTTCCAGGAACTTCAATATTCCGAGAACATCGAGATGTTTGTAAACGCCACTTCCGACAACCGTTACGACAGCACATGGTGGCTTCAGGGCGTTCTTCCTGTTGCTTTGGATACCATTGCTTTCAACGCAGCACCCGGAACATTGATACAGCCTTATTTCCTGGATAATGCCTGGCATATGGGTAAACTGATCGATGTACAATACCGTCCTGACTCCATGAAGGCCGAACATATACTTATTGCATACCGCGGAGCTCTCCGTGCTGCAGAAGACGTGACCCGTAACCGTGAACGTGCTCAGGCAATAGCTGATAGCCTTTATAATATCCTACGTCGTAACCCCAACCGTCTCCAGGAACTTGCTGTGGCTTTTTCCAACGACGGTTCGGTTCAATCCAATAATGGAGACCTGGGCTGGTTCCCCGATGGGGCTATGATACACGCCTTCAATGAAGCCGTCGCAAATGGAAAACCCGGTGATGTGGAATTTATTGAAACACCCTTTGGTTTCCATGTTCTGAAGATTACAGGAAAGTCAACCCCCGTGAAGAAAGCCCGGGTTGCAGTTATCGACCGCGCCGTTGAACCCAGCACCGAAACATTCCAGAAAATTTACGTGGAAGCCAGCAAATTTGCCGGTGAAAACAATAATCCCGAAAAATTCGAGCAGGCCGTGATCGACCTGGGCCTTGATAAAAGATCAGCTACCTACCTCAAGGAAATGACAAACACCATTCCCGGACTGGATAACCCGCGCTCCGTTGTCCGCTGGGTATTTAGTGATAATGCAAAAGTAGACGCCGTTTCACCCGTATTCGACCTCGATGGTAAATACCTGGTAGCTCTTATTACCGCTGAAAGACAAAAAGGAGTGATATCTGCCGATGAAATGAGGGAAAGACTGGTCAATAACATGAAAAATGAGAAGAAAGGCGAATATATTTCTGAACTGATCAGCAAAAACGGATCTTCAGACCTGAATGTTCTTGCAAGAGATCTGAATCTTGATCTCGACACGAATTATACCCTTACCTTCGATTCCAGGAATATCCCGGGATTCGGAGCAGAACACCGCATTATCGGTACCATATTTGCCATGAATGAAAACGAGTTCAAAGGACCCCTGCAGGGCGGTGGAGCTGTTTTTGCTATCGTAGTAGACCGTTTCGGACAAGTACCCGAAACCGCAACCTTCGATTTTTACAAGAAAAACCTGGAAACCGAATTCCAGAGAAGAGTGGATAACAATTATCCTTACCGTGCTATCATGGATAACGCGGACATCATCGATAACAGAGTTTACTTCTATTAGGAATTGGAACGTATGGCTTCCACGGGATCAAGCCTGGAAGCCATATAAGCCGGGATAATCCCCGATAATAGTCCGATCATCGAAGATACAACCACCCCGATGATGATATTCCTCATGGTGAGCATCAACTCCATATCGAACAGGCTCTCCCCGGCAAAGGTTAATATAAGTACCAGAAGCAATCCGATCAAACCACCGATCAATGCCAGGAATACCGATTCAAACAGGAATTGCAACAGGATGAAATAACGCTTTGCTCCCAGTGATTTCTGTATGCCGATGATGTTGATCCTCTCCCTCACACTTACAAACATGATGTTGGCAATCCCAAAACCTCCTACCAACAGTGAGAAAATACTGATAATGAGCCCTACAACCGCGATGACTCCAAATAACTGGTCGAATCCCTTGGTGATTATATCGGTCTCATTGATGGCGAAATCATCCTCCGCACGGGGCTTTAACTTATGAACACTCCTCAGGATGCCCGTCAGCTCATCTTTCATCTCTTCATTGCTCACATTGGGTTTTCCTCTCACCAGAATAGTAGTACCCATGTCCCGAATGTTGAGTTCGGACCGTGCAAACTGTATGGGAATGATGATCTGGTCGTCAGAAGTATTGCCAAAGAAGTCTTCTCCTTCTTTTTTCATCAACCCGATAACTTCGATGTTCCTGCCAAAAATCTTGATTTTCCTTCCGATGGGATCAAGGCCCTGGAAGAGATTGGTGGCGATCTCCGACCCTATGATGGCAACCGGCCGGCCCGCCTGCGATTCTACAGGAGTAAAATACCTGCCATCACTCAGGTCGAATGGCATTACCCGTGAATAATCGTGTGAAACCGCTATAATATTCGCATTTTCAATGCTGTTTCCCAGGTACTTCACCGTCCTCGACGTCCCGATAAAGAATGCGGCAGCATCTGCTGTCATACTCCGCTTTTGTATCTCACGCAAATCGTCAAGAGTAGGCTCAGGTCGCTGAAAATACTTCCACCAGGGATAATCACCACCCATGGCCCAGGGCCACTTCTGTATGAATAAAACATTATCTCCCAACGATTCTATCCCTTTACGGATATTCCGCTCCATAGAATCAAAAATGGTATAAATCGATATGATCGAAAAAATACCAATGGTTATGCCTAAAAGCGTTAAAACTGTGCGGGTCTTGTTAACCACAAGTTCATGCATGGCAAAGACAAAACTTTCCCGTATAAGACGAATGACTATCATGGTAAATATTCAATACTTCAACAATTTGTAAAGTTATGCAAATACTTTAAGAAATAAGCATTAATTTTGACGCAACGGTGGAATTCAGCAAGAAGCACACAATGAACAAGAAAATCAATAATGCCCTTGTTTCGGTTTATTATAAAGATCATCTGGATAAGATCATATCTTTATTGGAAAAGCTTGACATTGGCATATATTCGACAGGAGGAACCTACGATCATATTGTAAGGAACGGGACGGAGGCCCATACAGTGGAATCCCTCACGAGCTATCCTTCGATACTTGGAGGAAGGGTTAAAACTTTGCACCCAAAGGTTTTTGGGGGCATACTTGGCCGCCGCCAACACGAAGAAGACGTCCGGCAAATGCACGAATACAGCATTCCGGAATTCGACCTGGTGATCGTGGATCTCTATCCCTTTGAAAGTACTGTTGCCTCCGGAGCACCGGAAAATGAGATCATTGAGAAAATCGATATTGGGGGCATATCGCTCATAAGGGCTGCCGCGAAAAATTTTACCGACGTATTGGTAATTCCTTCCTCGCTGTATTATAATGAATTAATAAAAATCCTGGAAGAAGGACAAGGTTATACCAGCCTTGAGCAACGTAAATATTTTGCCACCCGGGCTTTTGAAGTCTCCTCGGCCTATGATACTGCCATATTTCAGTATTTCAACCAGGAACAACATTTGCCTGCATTCAGGTATGCTTCATCCGGTGAGATGACACTCCGTTACGGTGAAAATCCTCACCAAAGGGGATATTTTTTCGGTAAGACCGAAGATGTATTCGAACAACTCCATGGTAAAGAAATCAGTTATAACAACCTTGTAGATATCGATGCGGGTATACAGCTTATTGCTGAATTCAATCCTGTTTGCTTTGCCATCCTGAAACATACAAATCCTTGTGGATTAGCATGCAGGGACAATGTCAGGGATGCTTACCTGGCTGCCCTCGAAGCCGACCCCTTATCCGCTTTCGGTGGGGTTTTGATTTGTAACGGAGATATTGATCTTCCTGCTGCTGAAGAAATCAATAAGCTTTTCTTTGAGGTGATCCTGGCCGGCAATTATGAAGATAATGCCCTGGATCTTCTTAAGTCAAAGAAAAACAGGATCATTTTGAAGAAAAATTCATTCAGTTTTCCGCGCAAACAGTTTAAATCACTGCTTAACGGGGTATTGATGCAGGATAAGGACGAAATACCGCTTTCTCTCGATGAAATGGAAACCGTAACGGTAAAACAACCCGATCCTGCTGTAAAAGAAGATCTTTTATTTGCCAACAAAGTGGTGAAACATACCAAATCAAACGCCATCGTGCTGGCAAAGAACAAACAGTTGATTGCGGGTGGAGTTGGACAAACTTCCCGTGTAGATGCTGTAAAGCAAGCTATTGAAAAAGCGCATACCTTTGGATTCGATCTGCAGGGAGCCGTAATGGCTTCCGATGCGTTTTTTCCCTTCTCCGATTCCGTGGAACTGGCTCATAAAGCAGGAATCGATGCAGTGATACAACCAGGAGGATCAGTAAGAGACCAGGAATCTATCGACTATTGCAACCAAAACGGTTTGTCGATGGTTTTCACAGGAAAACGGCATTTTAAACACTAATTAACAAAGGAAATATGGGACTATTTTCTTTTTTGACCAAGGAGATCGCAATTGACCTGGGAACGGCCAATACAATTATTATACACAACGATAAGGTAGTTGTTGACGAACCTTCCATTGTCGCCATTGAAAGGGAAACAGGAAAGATTATCGCCGTTGGTAAGAAAGCCATGATGATGCATGGTAAAACACATGAGAACATCAAAACCATACGCCCCTTGCGCGATGGTGTTATTGCCGATTTTCAGGCCGCTGAGTTTATGATACGGGAAATGATCAAAATGATCTTTCCGAAAAAATCCATCTTCCCTCCGGCATTAAAAATGGTTATTTGCATCCCCTCCGGCATCACGGAGGTGGAAGAAAGAGCCGTTAAAGACAGTGCGGAACAAGCCGGCGCCAAAGAGGTTAAGCTGATCCACGAACCAATGGCTGCCGCCATCGGGATAGGGATCGATGTACTCGAACCAACAGGAAACATGGTGATCGATATCGGTGGCGGTACCAGTGAAATTGCCGTGATAGCCCTCGGTGGCATCGTTAACAATAAATCCATTCGTATCGCCGGTGATGATTTCAACTACGATATCATCGAATACATGCGCAAACAACATAATATCAATATAGGGGAAAGGACCGCCGAGAGGATCAAGATCGAAGTAGGGTCTTCCCTTCCTGAGCTGGATAATCCGCCGGATGACTTCGCCGTCCATGGAAGAGATATGCTTACCGGCATCCCGAAGGAAATAATCGTCAACTACGCTGAAATTGCACACGCCCTGGATAAATCAATCTCAAAAATAGAAGCAGCAGTACTCAACGCTCTCGAAATGACACCGCCGGAACTGGCAGCAGATATCTACCGCACAGGTATTTATCTTGCCGGTGGGGGCTCCATGTTGCGGGGTCTCGATAAACGTTTGCACATGAAAACCAAACTTCCTATCCATGTGGCCGAAGATCCGCTTAGAGCTGTAGCCAGAGGCACCGGAATAGCCCTGAAAAACTTTGATAAATTTACATTCCTTATCAAATAGAGGAAGGAACCCATGCGAACACTGTTTGCATTCATCAGAAAACAATACTTTTTCTTTCTTTTCATTTCCCTGGAATTGATAGCCGTCCTCCTGCTTATCAGCCACAACCCATATCCACATACCAAAATCATCAACTCTACCAATATCATCACAGGTAAAGTAAATGCAATGCAAGCCGCTGTCAGCGATTATTTCTATCTTAAAAAAGCCAACCAGGCCCTGGCCGATGAAAACGCCCGACTCAGAAATATTCTGAAAACCTCCTTCCTTCTCTCAGATACTAACGAATATGTTTTTCTCGATACCAATTTCAGATTCATCCCTGCCCGCGTGATAAGCAATTCCACCCAACGCCGTAATAATTATTTAATGATCGACAAAGGAAGAAAACATGGCTTGCAGGAAGAAATGGGTGTGATCTCACCTTCCGGACTGACCGGCATCGTTATCGAGGTCTCTGAAAATTTTTCTACCGTAATGTCTCTGCTTCACCAGGATGCCCGTTTCAGCGCAACGATCAGGAAAAACGGACAGCTTGCCAACATTGTGTGGGATGGTTACGATTACCGCTATGCAACTCTTCTTGATATCCCCAACCATATTAAACTGGAAGAGGGAGATACAGTGCAAACCAGCGGGTTTTCCTTCTTTTTCCCGGCAGGTATTACAATCGGAACCGTAGAAGAATTGCAATCGGGCTCAACTGAAAATCTTAACCGGGCAACAATCAGATTATCAGTTGATTTTAATTCTCTATATCAGGTTTATGTTGTTAAGAACCTTATGAGCCCGGAACAACGCAACTTATTGAAACAACAGGAAAATGAATAGGCAGGTCATTAAATATAGTTTTGTTTTTATTCTACTTATCCTGTTTCAGGTATTGATACTCAACAATATACGATTAAACGGTTATATCAACCCTTACTTTTATGTCCTTTTTATCATTATCCTGCCCTTTCAAACCCCGAAATGGCTGTTTCTGATCTCCGGATTCATTTTAGGGCTTATAATTGATATCTTCATGCATAGTGTTGGAATACATACAGCCGCAACCACTTTCATGGCTTTTCTTCGGCCGGGTGTGATACGTTTTCTTACAGGAAACCGGGAAATTGAGCCGGAAATGAAACCCTGCATACGAGATATGGGCTTTTCCTGGTTCTTTATGTATTCCCTGATACTGGTATTTTTTCATCATTTAGTACTTTTCTATCTGGAGGTTTTCAGGATGGATGAGTTCTTCAAAACTTTGGGAATGGTTGTTTTCAGTACCATTCTGACATTGATCATGATTATCCTCAATGAATATATTTTAAGAAGGAGGAAATAAATTCCTTTCCTGAAGGATTTTTTTATCTTTACCCCTGATAATTAAATATGTATCACCATGAATATAAAAAAATCTTTCATCCTGATAATTATTGCCGCTGCGCTCGTTTCCTGCAATGAAAAGCCCGGTACGCCGGAACAAAAAGACTATACACTTACCGGTACGGCTGACACAATCTTCGATGGTTTGGTTTTCCTGAAAAAAAGGGAATCCGGACAGTTTATCACAGTTGACTCGGTAATGATGTCGGGTAACTCTTTTTCTTTTACAGGCAAAACGGGTTTACCGGAATTGCATTACCTTCTTTTGCCCGGTTACAGGAACTACATCCCTTTCTTCCTGGAGGGTTCGGATATAAACCTTAACATCAACACATCGAATCCCGATAGCACACTGATCAGCGGGTCTGATTCGCATACTGAATACGAAAGATACCTGAGGCAGGAAAGAATGATCATGAATGAAATACGTAATGTTTATGCTGATTTGAGAGCGTCTAAGGGAGACAAAGAAGCAGAAGAGGAGATGGAAATGACCCTTGAAGCGCTTTATGCGGATATGGACGCAATGGCTCTTCAGTATATTTTCTCAAACCCGGCCTCTCCGGTGGCTCCGTATATTGCGGCTAAAAATATTTATAATTACGAGATCGATGATTTAACTACCATCCTGGATACCCTGGATCAAGGCCTTAATAATTCGGTTTATACACAAAGACTTCGCGACAGGGTGGAAATACTTAAAAGAGTGGCTATCGGACAACCGTTTATTCCTTTTGTTCTTAATGACACCAGTGGTCAGGCCGTTTCACTCGGGGAAGTATCAAAAGGAAAATACCTGCTCATAGACTTCTGGGCATCCTGGTGCGGTCCATGCCGTAAGGAAAATCCAAATTTAGTTAAGAATTACAGGAAATATAATGAAAATGGGTTTGAAATTCTTGGCGTTTCCCTGGATGAAGATACCTCTGCATGGAAACAAGCTATACGCGCCGACAGCCTGACCTGGCTCCATGCTTCCGACCTCAGAGGCTGGAATAGTTCTGCCGGAGACCTCTATGGCATCATCTCCATCCCATCAAATCTGCTTCTTGATCCCGATGGTATTATTATCGCCCGCAACCTGCGCGGCAATGATCTTGGAATCAAACTTCACGAAATTTTCAATAAAGAATAGTAACAGGATTATCACCGGGAAATATAATTACGGTTAGCCCCGTCAGGGGCGCCACTCCGGTCCCCCTTCCCTCTCCCTGTAAAACTTCCTGAACGAGTTTTTACTTATTTCAGGAAGTGATCTGTGTTTACCCCATGCCCGGCTGAAAAACTTTCTTAACAGGAAATTCTTCATTTTTCCACTTATGAAATCCATCCATTTATTGCTAAGCATCACTTTTTTCCAACCCCACATCGTTATTCTTTCCATACGTGTAGTATAGCCTTTTGCAACCGAATCATGTCGGTTCACCAACAAGAGTTCATGAAGAGGAATATTGACAGGGCATACTTCCGTGCATTTCCCGCAAAGCGAAGAAGCAAAGCTCAAATGCTTGAATTCTTCCATGCTGCACATCCAGGGAGTGATCACGGATCCAATAGGTCCGCTGTATGTTGTATCATACGTATAACCGCCTATATTGCGATAAACCGGACAAGCGTTCAAACAAGCCCCGCAACGTATACACGATAGCGCAACCCACTGTCTTTCCGTTGATAAAAGCCGTGTTCTTCCGTTATCCAGGAAAATAACATACATCTCATCCGGACCGTCTTCTTCATCGCTTTGACGCGGACCACTTACAATAGAATTATAAACCGTCATAAACTGGCCGGTTCCGTGTGTGGCAAGCAGCGGCCAGAAAATATCAAGATCTTCCATTGATGGGATGATCTTTTCAATACCACATATCACAATATGAACCTTTGGGAAAGAATACGACATCACTCCGTTGCCTTCGTTTTCCGTAAGCGCAATGGCTCCCTGACGTGCTATGACAAAATTGGCCCCGGTAATACCGATGTCTGCCCG
>Ga0180009_10002381_pt1 | contig 22144 bp, 21 predicted proteins | sample OS_PC_MetaG_FD_123537 | JGI IMG/M metagenome (GOLD analysis project Ga0180009, IMG submission 123537) | Groundwater microbial communities from the Aspo Hard Rock Laboratory (HRL) deep subsurface site, Sweden - OS_PC_MetaG | ecosystem: Environmental > Aquatic > Deep subsurface > Groundwater...
AAACAAGCTTGCCATTAAAGATGCCATGGCAGACCTGCCTGGAGTCAGTTTCAGATATATCCCCGATGCAAAGGGTGATTCAGCAACCTTTTTAAGCTTTTTTCTGCCCACGGAAGAACGGGCCAGGCAGATCGCTAAAAACCTTGCCAACAACAAAGTGGGGTGTCCGTACTGGTATGACAACAACTGGCATTATTATAAAAAATGGCACCACTTAAAAGATATGAAACGGTCTGCTAAACTTGCTGTTGAGCTTGCAGACAATCTATTGGATTATAAAAATATTGTACTAGAAGAATCTGACAATATCATGAAACGAACCATTTCCATGCAGATAATGCTGTCATGGACAAAAGAAGATATTGAAAATAGAATTCAGGCCATAATAAAATCATTTAAAGGATAAACATGTTTAGAAACTTTAAGCTGGTTCCAAACGTCATATTTGGAAGAGGCTGTTTTTCACAACTTGACGAGATTATAGAAAAACAACGTAAAAATGATGATACATGGGTTGTGTTTGTCACAGATGACGTGTTCAAGGGAAAACCTTTGGAAAAAAGGATACCCCTCCATGACAAAGATATGCTCTTATGGGTAAACGTGGATGATGAACCAAAGACAAAATATGTTGATGAACTGACCCTTAAAGTAAAAGCATACAGGTCAAGTCTTCCCTGTGCCGTCATCGGCATAGGTGGCGGCAGCAGCATGGACCTTGCCAAATCCATATCCCTTATGCTGACCAATGAGGGGTCTTCCACCCTTTACCAGGGATGGGATCTGATTAAGAATCCTGCTGTCTGCCACATGGCCGTTCCCACCCTTTCGGGCACGGGTGCAGAAGTTTCAAGGACAGCCGTGCTGACAGGCCCTGAAAAAAAACTTGGCCTTAACTCTGACTATACCGTGTTTGACCAGGTGGTTCTTGATCCAGAACTGATCAAAGATGTGCCTGCCGATCAACACTTTTATACGGGCATGGACTGCTATATCCATTGCATTGAATCCCTTGAAGGAACATATCTGAATGAATTCTCCAAAGCTTATGGAGAAAAAGCCCTTGATCTTTGCCGGCAGGTTTTTATAGACGACCATCCAGATAAAGACGACAAGCTCATGATGGCTTCTTTTTTCGGCGGCATGAGCATTGCCTATTCCCAGGTAGGAGCCTGCCACGCCCTGTCCTATGGGCTTTCCTATGTACTTGGTACCCATCACGGGATCGGTTGCTGCATCGTGTTTGATTATTTGGATGAATTCTACCCTGAAGGGGTCAAGGAATTTCGAACCATGATGAAAAAATGCCGGATTGAACTGCCCAGGGGCCTTGTTAAAAATCTTAAAGAAGAACAGATTGAAAAGATGGTCACTGTTGCTCTTGGCCTTGATCCCTTATGGGAAAACTGCCTGGGCAAAGACTGGAAAACCATCATGACAAGGGAAAAAGCCAAATCCTTGTTTCTTAAAATGTAAATGAGAAACCCATGACAATTGCTGTAATACCATCCAGATACGGATCAAGCCGGTTTAAGGGCAAACCTTTGGCCCTTGTTGCCGGAAAGCCCATGATACAAAGGGTGTATGAACAGACTCAAAAATCCCCTGCTGTTTCAAAAACAATCGTGGCAACGGATGATGAACGAATATTCAAGGCAGTTGAAGATTTTGGCGGTATCGCCGTGATGACATCCGAGGAATGCCGTTCCGGAACTGACAGGGTGGCCCAGACAGCTGATATTTTAAACCTTGGGCCGGATGACATTGTTGTCAATATCCAGGGAGACCAACCCGTGTTTAACCCCTTTACCATTGATGAAATGATTTCACCCTTTAGCTATGATCCTGACCTTGTCATGTCCACCCTTGCATTCAAGATAAAAGATGAACGGGAAATCACAGACCCCAAAGATGTAAAGGTCACCGTTGATAATAATGGATTTGCCCTTTATTTTTCACGGGCCCAGATCCCCTATCCAAGAGATCCGGAAACAAAAGTGGATTATTACAAACATCTTGGCTTTTACGCCTACAAAAAAAGTTTTCTGGACAAACTGGTTGCACTTCCCACAGGAACCTGTGAGCATATTGAAAAACTTGAACAATTAAGGGTGCTGGAATTCGGCTATAGGATCAAGGTGGTGATCACCCAATATGATTCCCCTGAAATTGATCTGCCTTGCGATATAAAAAGAATTGAAAAAAAGCTTTTAAAAAGCCCTTACTATGATTTCCTTATATAAAATTATTCACACCACCTGCCACACCCAATGGGGAGGGCTTGAAAAACGAATTTTTAATGAATCTGTATGGATGGCTCAAAAAGGCCATACAATAATTATTGTTGCACCCGCAAAAACCCCTTTGTTCAATAAGGCAAAGGAATATGGATTTAGAACCTATGCCGTTGACTTCAAAAGATTCGGGATGATAAAAGATTACAAATTTTTAAAAAATCTTTTTATCAATGAAAATCCTGACATTGTAAACACCCATGGGAACGAAGACTCACAGGTTGGTCTTTTGGCAGCTCGCAGAGCAAAAATCGGATGCAGGATTCTTTCAAGACACATAAGCGCCCATGTCAGCAAATCCTGGTACAATAAGCTTTTATATAAAAAACTTGCAACCTATATATTTACAACTGCCGACTATACAACAAATCATCTTAAGACTGTTTTCAAGCTTACAGGCAAACAGATTTTTTCCATGCCAAGCGGCATCATTCCCCCTGAAACACTCCCGTCAAAAATTGAAGCCAGAAATAACCTTGCCAGGGAATTGGGGCTTGATCCTGACACCAGATTTCTGGGCTTTGTCGGAAGGGTATCAACGGCCAAAGGGGTTGACACTATTTTCAAAGCCTTTGAAAAAATTGCATCAAAAATACCAGGCCACAACCTGGTCATTGTCGGAGACAGCTCAAAGGAATATATTGAGTCTCTCTGGGCTCTTGCAGAAAAATTGCAAATAGAAGAAAGGATACATATCCTAGGCCCTAAGGATGATGTCTGGCCGTACTACAGAGCATTTGACTGCAAAATTCTGGCATCCAGAAGCAAGGACGGCATCCCCTTTGAAGGCGTACCCCAGGCCCTTTTGGAAGCCATGTATTGTTCATGCCCCGTGGTGGGTTCAAAAAGCGGCGGTATACCTGATATTATTGAACATGATACAACAGGTCTGCTTTTTAACAGTGAAGATCCAGAAAATCTTGCAGATATGATTTTTCAACTCCTAAATGAAGAAAATGATACCCAGGTCCGTGCTCAAAAAGCCTTTGAAATGGTTGAAAAACATCATACCATTGATGCCATGGGCCGCGATATTCTGAGAATTTACAAGCTCCACCAGCTTGGCCTTGGAAACATGGCCAATTCAAACCATTAATAAATTTGGTTCATCAAGAAATCGCGTACTTCGCATAAATTAAAGAGTTGGTGCTGCACAATAAATATAAAATTTAATGAAGTAAAATTATGTCTTTTTCAAATAAACTTCCATTTCCTGACCGTTCCCCGTCAGTTTTGCCGGCAAATTTAATATCTCTGAAATAATTTTAAAGAATCTATATATCATAGGAGATGCTTTTTGTTTTTCGCATAAGGTTACACTATGGGTATTAAAAAGGCCTATTTTAAAACCGGTTTGAAACCCTAAAGCTATAATGGACTTTTTACAAAAAAAACTTATATGCCCACCATGCTTGCTGATATTAAAATAATGCCATTTGCCTTTTAAAATCCTGACTGTCCAGCTGTCTGTATTTGCTGTTCTAATAACCATTATCCCATTTTTTTTCAAAAGTCTGTTGCATTCATTTAATAATTCTACGGGATTTTTAAGATGCTCAATTACTTCAAAAAGTGTAATTATATCATAGGATTCTTTTGAAAGGTTGCTTTCTTCAAGAAAGCCGTGATGAACTTTTAAACCAGCTTTCTGGGCTGCGAGCGCTGCTTCTTCTGCAGGCTCGATGCCCTCGCATTGTATGCCTGATTGATTGGCAGTAAAAATAAATGCGCCATTGGAACAGCCCACATCCAATAGTTTTAATTGACTCAGTTTTTGATTCGTAAGATTTGTAATATTCTGTAATGTCTTTTTTGTACTGCGTTCCAGGCTTTTAACATTTTCAGGTGGAGGCCATGTCCCTTTTGCGCTATTGAATTCTTCCATGGAAGAGTTGAACTCTGTTTTAGTGCACTGACTGAAAAGCTGATCGCATTCAATGCATCTTTCCAAGGGCCCTTGTTCAAGAATTATATCTGTTGTTTCTGTGGATGAATTGCATTCAATGGGACAATTATCAAGGTATCTTTCAGTATTCATAAATCATCTCTCAAAATCAGTTTTTTTGTTGTTCCCGGATAAAAGAAAATTTTATCTGGCACATAAATTTTAGATGGCGCCCTTCTTTTGAAAAACAACCAGCCCTTGAGTCAGGAAAATAGGCCAGATAATTTTAAATTCCTTGTTATCTCCATATATTTCTGCTGTTTTTAATACTTCTTCTATCAAAATAGGTCTCTCATCATGAAAGATCCAGAGTCCTAAAGCCTCAGCAGCATATCGTATAATTTTATAAAGCATTGTCGGTGTCGGAAAGGTCATAACAGCAAATCCCTCTGGTTTTAATAGATCAAAATGGGCTTTAATGACTTTCCCGGTGCCTGTTTCATCAAAATGTTCTATCAGACCAATACTTAAGACTAAATCTGCCTGCTTTTTAATATCAAGGTTTAATATATCAATATTCAAAACAGCCACATTGTTGTCTTTTGTTATTCTGGTTTTTGTTTTATCCAGCCCTGCCTGATTATTGTCTATAATAATGTACTCTAAAGGATGGAATGCCCTGATTAAAAGCTCTAAAAAAGCACTATTTGCTCCTCCGAGCTCAATTATGGACAGGTTTTTCACATTCCCAATATATTTTCTTATTGTTTTAATTAAAATATGACCTGTTATTTTACGTGTGATTGATGCTGTTTTATATGGAGAATTATAGTATTGGGTCCAATCTGTCTTTTTTTCCATTAATGTTAACTCCCTTTTTAAACACAAATTCTTTCTGGGCTATAAAAATTCCAAAGTATAACAAAAGTTCGGCTGATATTTTTGATAAAACAATATTCAAATTTAACACATGATGAAAATATTCAATGGTTACTGAAGATATAAACCCTGAAATACCCACAATCAGTAAATACTTTATACCAGTGATGGCAATTTTCTCCTTTGAATGGAAAACAAACTTTTTTAAAATAACAAAATTTATAAAAAGGGCGATTAACCTGGCAGCATAGGTACAAAAAAATATTTTGGGAATAAAGGAATAGGTGACAAAAAAAACAATATAATCCACGGCCGCTGTTATCAATGAACCAAGGATATAGCGAAATAAAACAAAATAGATTTTTGCAGAATCAATAACAGGGTTAAAAGATGAGGCAATATTATTATTTTCATAAATTGTTTCTATCTCAATCTCTCCAAACCTGTAGCCGGTTTTCTCTGCAACAAGAAGCATCTCGATCTCAAATTCATATCCGTTGAACGGTATCTTTAATAATTCTGGCAGCAGTGAATATGGTATGGCCCTTAAACCGCTCTGGGTATCTTTTAAATCTATTTTGAAAATAAATTTCATGATCATTCTGGTCAATTTGTTGCCAAAATGACTTCGGAGGGGAACCTTGGAATCAAATGTTCTGCTTCCAATGGTCAATAGATGCTGTTCCGGTTTCAAACAATCTGCAATTGCCAGGATATCTTTTTTTGCATGTTGGCCATCTGCATCTGCCGTGACAACGCCCAGGCAATTTTTTATATTTTTTAAAATATATGAAAACCCTGTTTTAAGTGCTGCTCCTTTGCCCTGATTATTTTCATGGGTCAGGATGTTTACACTCTTAACCAGTGATAATTGATTAAAGATTTCAGAATACTTAGGACCGCTGCCATCATTTATAATTAAGACTTGATCAAAAACCCCTTTGGGCAAGTCTTTGACCATGGCTACAATTTTTTCTTCAGGGTTATATGCTGGAATGAGTAATACTTTATTCATATAGAATTCCTTTTAAAGGAGAACCCTTTCCAGGGAGAATCCCTTTAATAGCTTGTTTTTTGATTTATCCTGCCAGACACGCAGAAAACTTATCGTATCAGCTATGGTTTCTTTTCCCATATATGGTTGAAGCCAATCCAAAATTAAAGGTTCGGGATTATATAAGAGAACATAATCATATTTTACTATATATTGTATTAATTCATCCTGATTTATAAATTTTTTATTAGCTCCTAAGTCAACCTTATTGGGCAGCAAATGATATTGAAATTGTAAACTTGGAATATTATCATTTTTTCCCGTAATGAAGCCAATAAAATTGATATCATTATTTATTTTGTTTTCAATCCGGTCTGAAAACTTTTGGATTTGAATATCCTGGCTTTCTTGATTCAGATACACTTCTACCCTTGAAAGAGCTAAAACCAGCAAAACAACCCCGATTAATGGAAATAATATTTTTCTGCCAACTTCATGCTTAGTAAAAATAATAGTGTGGAAAAAAATAATAATTAAAATAAAAACAATTGGTGAAAACAGGATATTTAAATATCGGCTAAAACCAATGGTATGGTCATATGCACTTCCAATTTTAAAAATAATTATCTGTAAACAATATAATAAAAACAGATAAAGGAAAAATGATATAAAGACTATCCCGGAAAATAAAAGGAACCTTAATTTTTCTTTATTTTCCAACGTCTTAAAACTTTTATACCATAAAAAGGCAATGATAATATACCAAAACAAATAGGGAATGTTAAGTCTGCCAGCCGGTCCGATAATAACTTCTTTTATGAAAATAAGAAATCCTTTTTGTATTTCTCCATCGGAAAAAATATAAAGTGTGGTTTTTATGGATTCCCAATTAATGGCATTATGAAATTCCACAAACCCCATGGCACTGACATGACTGATCCATAGTTTTTTTAATAAAAATAAGCCAGCAGTAGTCAAGATTATAAAAACCAGGGGTTTGAATTTTTTCTTCCAATCAATGGTATTATCAATCAATACATCAAAAAAAATGATTGCAGCAATCAGTAATCCCAGAACAAATCCTATTTCTTTGATAAGAAAGAGAAAGCATACGGGCATGGACAAGGTCAGCAATTTCAAATAAATATTTTTTTCATTGTAATAAATCCAGAAAATTGAAAAACAAATGATTGAAAGCAGATAATCAACCTGGAGTTTTGTAAAAACACTTCCAAAAAAAATCGTCATAAGAATGACAAGAATGCCTATATAAGCAATTGATTTTTTAATGTTTTCCTTATTAACAACCACAAAAAGAGCAGATATTAAAATAATATTCTGTGCAAAATAAGATATATGTACACTATATTTGCCCGTTAAAAGATAAAAAAAATAATGAATAAGAGATGTGCCAGGCGTGTATGCAAGAATTCTTGGATCCAGAGGACAGCCTGCAATGGGAAGATTATTGTTAATATAAAGATATTTCCCCATGATTCCCCAGTAGACATAATCATCAACCACTGTGAATGTCATATTAATTGTCAGAACAAAGGAAATAATGATCAGGATTAAAAAAATACCTGAAGCCCGGAAAAAAGGAGTCAGGCTTTTTTCTTTCCTCTTTTGCAAATAAACAGGTACCCAGAATACAGAAAGTACAAATCCTGAAAAAATCAAAAAAAATGTGCCCATCTGAATATGGTTAAACATGGAAAAAAAGAACAACAATACACCAATAGATGAAATACAGAACAAAGGTGCAAAGGAAGGTTTAATCCTTAACCAGTGGATACTTGCATAGACAAACCCGGACAAGCATAAAATAGTTAATAAAAGATCAACCATATCCTTATCCGTCTGGAAACTTTGTATTTAAGAAGGAATCAAGACCTTTATCTTTTAAATAAAACTTTGCATACTTATAAAAGGTCCCCTCAAAATTTCCAAAGGCAATGATAAACCCGGGCCATCCATCTAAAAATCCCAGCTTTAAAATATACATGGTGAACCCCGCCCAAAAACCATGCAACAGTGCTTTTGACATTCCGGATGTTTTATTTGCGTCCTGGAGTTTTTGTGCGCCAAGGGTGGAGTATCGATTGGTTTTGTGAATCACTTCCTCAAGGTTTTTAAACGGCACCTGGTGAATAAAAGAGCTTAAATAGCCACATTTTTTATTGCTGATCACTTCATATCGTTCATGGACTGCATCATTTTTAAACTTTAACACCCCTTTTCTGAATAACTGGGGTTGTCGAAAGTCAGGATAAAATCCTGCATGCCTGATCCATTTTCCCATAAAATAATTTCTTCTCGGGACATAATAGGCATCAAGGCTATCTTTGGAATTAATAATTTTTTGTATCTCTTCTCTGGCGCTTTTTGTACATCGTTCATCAGAATCCAGACTGAATATCCAATCATGACTGCAGGCTTCAATGGCTTTATTCCTAAGCTCTCCAAACCCATTAAAGGGTATCTGAATTACCTTTGCCCTAAACTCTTCTGCAATCAATGCTGTATTATCCGTGCTAAAAGAGTCTGCAACAATGATTTCATCTGCCCATTCAACACTTTGAAGTGCTTGTTTTATTTTTTCTTCTTCATTAAAGGCAATAATATAAACAGATAATTTTGACACTTTTAAATTTTTAATCTCCTGTTTGGATATTGATATGTCCTGTTTTGGTTCACTCAAGTTCATTCAGTCCTGATTTACAAAAAAACGATTCCAGTTCCATTGCATTTTTAAGCATCTTGTCATTGTTTTCAAGGCAATTTCTTTTATTCTCTTGATGCCATAAGTGAAAACAAATAGCCTTAAAAGGATTTTCTTTTCTTTTTAAACCATATTTGAATAACCTCACAACCAATTCCGAGTCTTCCCTGCCCCATCCCTCAAAATCATGATTAAACCCGTTCACAGCCCGAATATCATCCCTGAACAAGCCCATATTACAGGATCTTACTCCAGATAGTTTGCTTATGGTGTATGAAGGGAAAAAGGGGATTCGAAAAATATGGTGGCTATTGGATATCTCTTTTTTAAATGCATGAATCATCAATATGGTTTTTGAATTGCAGGTCTTATGGTTAAATCCTCTCTCAACGGACTGGCTCACAATGACCCTTTTCCCCTGGAAAAAACATCCTTTCTGTGCCAGATCCAGATGATCCTGGATAAAGTGTTTTTCCGGAATACAATCCCCGTCTAAAAGGATCAGGTAATCGCCATTTGATTTGGCAATGGCCATGTTTCTAATGCGTGCCGCTCTGAAACCCAAATCCTTTTGCCATACATGCAAAATCTTAATTTGATTTTGATTAAGATATGGTTGAAGCATGGTTTTTGTAGGAGTATCTGATCCATCATCTGCAACAATAATTTCTTCGGGAACCCGAGTCTGGGACAAAAGGCCGTCCAAAACCCTTTTAAGTGCATCTGGACGATTATATGTGGTAATGATCACAGATATTTTCATGTTTGACTGACTTTTTGGTCTATTATCTTAAACACATCCTCAACTTTTAACTCATTCATACACCTGAAGTGGGAACAGGGCTGTTTTGCATAACATGGTGAGCAATCCATTTTTTTTTGAATAATAGTATGGATCGCACCATAAGGACCTGTCCTTACGGGATTAGCCGGACCAAAAATAGCAAATACGGGAACATTCAATGCTGCTGCGATATGCATGGGTCCTGTATCATTACAGACAAAAAAAGCTGCCCTGTCAATCAAGGCAACAAGGTCTTTTAACCCTGTTCTGCCTGCAATAGATATGGCTCTTCCATTGGAATGCGCCACAACTTCTTGAGCAATATCTGCTTCAGCTGAACCTGCAATCACAATGGTGGAAAGCAAAAGTCTTGCGGCAAGCCTGCCAAATTTTTCAGCAGGCCAGCGATTGGCTGGTTTTCCTGCCGAAGGGCTCATCACAACAAAATCCTCTGGCAGCTGGTTTAATATAGGCGGGCAGGGATCATAGGGCGCAAATGGATAGTCTATTTTATCAATGGAACACCCCATAAACTTTGCAATTTCAAGATATCGGTCTATGGCATGAATATTCATGGAGCCATGAATTTTATGGGTATAAAAAAAAGAGCTTCCTTCATCAGACTCTTTAAATCCAAGCTTTATTTTTGCCTTTGAAAAATAGCTTATAATTCCAGATCTTAACAGGCCTGAAAGATCTATGGAAACATCATATTCACAAGCTTTCAGGCCTTTCCTAAGTTCATTGATATCTTTGAGAGTATAGTTTAGATTACCAATTTTTTTCCACTGGTCTTTTTTAATTACCCATAAATTGTCAATCATTGGATGACCTTCAAGGAATTTATGAAGCCCATGGGCTACGACCCAGTCTATTTTGGCACGAGGGAATTTTTTTTTTACATTTGCCAGAAAAGGAAGAGAATGAACAATATCCCCCAGGGCGCTGGGTTTTATGATTAATATATTTTTTATATTATCAAACAAAAAATGCCCCTTTAAGACGTCTGCCAATTAGCTTTCAAAAGAGACTTACAGGTTTCCATGACCATGTCAACACTGATTTTTTCCATACATTCATGATCCGTCGGGCAGACATCTTTCAAACAGGGACTGCAAAGAACCTTTGCCCTGACCATGATACTGTTTTTATTTGCCGGTGCTGTGGCAACATAATCTGTGGAACCTATCACTGCTACCTGGTTAATATTTAAAGCGGCAGCTGCATGCATAAGCCCGGAATCATTGGTAATAAACAACGAACATTTTTCTATAAGTGCAAAGGCCTGGCCAAGACTTGTTGTGCCGGCAATATTGATACAGCAGTCCTTAGATAATTTAGCAATATATTTGCCAAGCTCAAAATCTTTTGGACCTCCAAAAATAAGTATTTTAACCTTGAATTTTTGAGCCAGAATTTTACAAACCTCTGCATATCTTTCCGGGAACCATCTCTTTGCCGTTCCCCCTGTTGCCCCGGGATTAATGCCGATGACAGGTTGAGATAAATCAAATTTTTCCTGTTCCAGAAAACGGCTTGCAAATTCCCGGTCAGATTCACAAAGGAACAAATCAAGGTCCCGACCGTCGTCTACTAAAAAAGAGCAGTTTAGAATACCGATATAATAATCAATTAAATGCCCTTTTTTTAAAGCAGGATTCAATTTTATCCTTCTGTTTAGAAGCAGTCCTCTCCCATCCGTATTATATCCTACCCGTTCTTTTATTCCGGCCAGAAAGGAAAGCAGCCCTGCCTCAAATGCGTTTTGCATCAAAATAACCAGATCAAACCGATAACCTCTTAAGTCTTTGGCAAGTGTTAGGGTTCCAAATCCTTTTTTGTGACGATTCTTGCTGTCATAAACTAAAATGTTGTCAACATAGGGATTATTTTCATACACGGGAATCACCCAGGGTTTTGCCAGAACCGTGATATTTGCCTTTGGAAAATTTTTTCTGACAGCCCGGATAACAGGGGTGGTCATGATGGCGTCACCAACCCAGTTGGCCGCCCGTATCAAGATTTTAGCCCGGGGTGTGTCTATAAGATCGATAAATCCCATATATTGATTCATTCGCCTTGATTAATTGCTTTTAAGGACACAATAAGGTTTGGTTTTCCACCGGTTATGAACCCAGAAATATTGTTCCGGGTATTGCCTTACCGTTGACTCTATGGAAGATACATAGTTCTGGGTATTGTTTTCAATATCTTTGATGGGGTCTCCTGTGACCTCCAAGGGAATTTCCGGTAAAAATTCCACAATATAATTCTCGTTTTTTTTTACAATGAACAATGGAACCACGGCAGCTTTTGATCGTAAAACAAGTTTTGCAAGGCCATTATTTGTACATGCAGGTCTTCCAAAATAATCAACAAACACCCCCTTGTACCAGTCAACACTCTGATCCAGCATGGTACCGACAACACCATTATCTCTTAAAATTGTATCAATTTTTTTAGAAGCCCCCCTTAAAGGAATCATTTTTGTTCCAAATCGTTGTCTGACTTCAAGTAAAAAGCGCTCAATGGGTTGAAAATCAAATTTCCGATAAATTCCATAGGGAGCGATACCCGCTTTTGCAATGACTGCACCACCCAGCTCAAAATTCCCTAAATGACTGCATAAAAGGATAACTCCCCTGTCTTTTTTTTTAGCATTTTCAACGTGTCTTACACCTTTAAACAAAACACATTGAGATAACTCATCCCAGGTCTTACGATAGGACCAGATGACCTCAAAAAGGATGCTCACAACATTCTTAAAAACAATTTTTGTAAATCTTTGGGCTTGAGTATTTGAAAACCTTTCTGGATATGCAAAATTTATATTTTCCAGAACAACATTTCTGTGCCGTTTATCAACCGTATACCAGATAAGTCCCAACAGGTCTGAAAAAAACCTTAAAACTCTCCGGGGAAGCATTGCCAATAAATTGACTATCAGCTTTAGTAACTTGTAAATGTGGTCATCATTCATTGTTTTGTAACCTTGAATGTAATAATGCTTCAAACTTCTGAGGATGTTCAAACTCTATTTGAATACCGATTACAATTAAATCCAAACTCCATTTTGAATCTTGGTCAAGCTTTGCCCAATCCTTTTCAGTAGTCAAAATAATATCGGCACCGATCTTCTTTGCTGACGTGTTAATCATTAAAATATCAGCGTCTTTATACCTGTAATGGTCTTTAAATTCAAGATGATCCAGGACATTTACCCCGGATTCTTTCATTGATACTAAAAAAGAAGGGTTTTTTGCAATTCCTGAAAAAAGCACAGCCTTTTTCCCCTTTAACCCTTTAACATCGCTTATGGGGTTTTTCAAATTTGTTTTGCAGGCAATGTGTTTAAAAATAAAAGGCACATGAAAGGTTTTAAAACTGGGACAATCAGGATAATGCTGCAGCACTTGTTCAATACTTTCAGTATTTTCATCAATATACCGGCATCTTGTAAAAATTATGACATCTGACCTTTGGGCAGAAGTATTGGGGGATTCCCTTAATCGACCAGCTGGAAGAAATCTCTTATTGCCAAAAGGGCTTGAATAATCCAGAAGTAAGAAATCAAGATCTCTTTTAAGTTTCAAATGTTGAAATCCATCATCAAGTACAATCACATCAGGGTTGAAGGCATCCATTGCTTTCATTCCAGCCTTGAATCTGTCTTTACCGATTACCACGGGAAATGATTTTCTTTTGGCCATCATATAAGGCTCATCCCCTGAATCTTTTGCGCTTATAAAAATCTGGTCCCCATCCGTAACAATCACAGCAGGATCTTTGTATTTACCCTTATACCCACGGCTCACGACAACCACCTGTTTTCCCATTTTTTTTAAAACCTGAGCCAGATAAATTGCCATGGGTGTTTTGCCAGCTCCCCCAACAACAATATTTCCAACGGAAATAACAAAACAAGATAGATTTTTTTGTTTTAAAATCCCTTTATTATATAACCAGAGCCTAAACCTTACCACCATGCCATAGCCATATGAGATTGCAACGGCAAACCATTCAAAGGAAAATATCCCAGGTTTATAATTGCTGTCTGAAATTTGAGAGATTTTTTCTTCTAATTTATCTAAGTATTTTTCAAACAATATGAAGGCGCTCCATATTTTTTATGATTCTTTTTACGGCTCCGGAATTTCTTGAAAAAACTTCAAAATTTTTAGCCCCCATATGCTGCTGCATCATCCTGTTTCCCAACAGGGTTTCAAGTTCTTTTTTCAAGTCCTGTTCAGAGGTAACCCTTTTGGCGCCACCACGATCCAAAAGCCAGGTTGAAATCAGCAGAAAATCAGACATATCTGCCCCAAAAAGAATGGGCTTGGAAAAAGCCGCCGGCTCCAAAGGGTTATGCCCCCCCTGCCTGACCATTGATCCTCCGATAAATGCCACATCGCAAATGGCATACAGCAAAAAGAGCTCTCCCATTTTATCCACCAGGATAACATCCGGGCAAGGTTTGGATTCATCCATTGTTGACATTAAAACAGCTTGAACATCATTGGACAAAAAATAAGACAAAATTTCTTGACATCTTTTGGGGTCCCTTGGGGCAAGTATCATCAGAAACCCTGGGAAATTCTTCTTCACTTTTTTATAGAGTTCACAAAGGATGTTTTCTTCTCCTTCATGAGTGGAACCAGCCACAAACACCTGGGTTTCCTTTTGAACACCAAAACGTTCTCTCATGGCTTTAACCTGTCTTTTATCCATATCTGCAACAGGTTGGTCAAACTTGATATTTCCCGGGACAGATATTTTGCGCTTATCAATCCCAAGGCGTTGAAACCGTTTTTTATCCAAAGAGGTTTGTGCCATAATCTGTGTTAAAGAAGAAAACACCATGGAAGAAAATTTTCTAAAAAACAGATATCCCTTTAAAGAACGTTTTGAAAGCCTTGCATTAATTAATACAACGGGAACTTTGCTTTTTCCCATTTCATATAAAAAATTGGGCCACAAGTCTGTCTCAACTATAACAACAGCATCAGGTTCTAAAGACCTGCTTATTTTTTTAACAGACCAACCCAGATCAAAGGGGAAATATCCCAATTGATCGGTCAGGATCTTGTCTTTTGTTAAAAACAATTGCTCTGCCATATCAAACCCGGTCTTTGTTGAGGCCGTAAAAATAATATCCAAGTCTTTGTGTTTTTCTCTTAACCCGTTGACAAATGGCAGAGATGATATGACTTCGCCCACGGAAAGGGCATGTATCCAGATTCTTTTTTTCCCGGCTTGTTTTGGTTTTAGACCAGTTCCTAATCCAAATCTTGAAACCATATTTGCTCTTCTTTTTTTTGAAAAAAAATAGATAACCGGCAAAAACGGAAGAACAATGATAAATAAAATATTAATTATCGTTTTATACAAAAAGATCATTTGGTTTGCTTTTCTTTGTCATTATTCCGTATTAATTAAATAAAGGATCCCAAAACATAAAAAAAACAGATTGGCTGCCCATGCACTTATGATGGGAGGCAGAATGGTTCCATATCCAAGAGACAGGCAGAATCCATACATGATCCAATACATAAATGCGATAACAATGCCGATGGCTATGGCCACGGGGATATTTGCTTTTACAAAGGATCGCATACCAGTGGCCGCACCTGTCAACGCCATAATGATACAAATAAAAGGGAATGCAATCTTTCCATTCAAATCAACTATATAGGTTGTTGCATCATATCCTTCTTCTTCAACCTTGTTGGCGTATTTTTTCAATTCAAAAAAACTCATTTCTTCAGACTTTTTTGCAACCTCTTCAAGATCTTCCGGCTTAAATGTCAAGGGAATATGTTTTTTATCATACAATTTTACCTCATAATCCGTGGCCGTTTCCGCATGGGTCTGCTCGATAATATTTTCAAACACCCATTCTCCCTGTTCAAAATATCCCTTTTGTGCATCAATTCTTGATTCAAGGCTGAAATTTTTTCTTAAAGACGTAATGGTGATACCGGCAATAGATTGGTGGACAGGATCATAAAAATTGATGTGGATCAGTTTGTTTTCAGACTTCACCCAGATATCTTTTCTTGCGGAAAAATAATCCTTCTTTTTTTTTATAACATTGTATTTAATAAAATTTGCCTTGGCCATGGAAACGGGAATAATGGTTTCCCCTAAAAAAAACATGAGGACGGCAAGCATCACGCCCACCAGAATGGCCGGTTTTATTAGAAAATATACACTGATACCACTGGACCTGATGGCTAAAAGCTCATTGTTTCTGTTCATCAGTCCAAAAACCGTAATTGTTGCAAGTAAAATACTTGCCGGAGTCAGTTGAACAAACATGAAAGGAACTTTCAACAATACATATCCAAAAGCGCCTAAAAGGGAAAGGTCTGAATTTAAAAACTTATCCATCCTGGAAAGATAATCAATAAATACAAACAGCACCAGAATCATCAACTGGATGATGGAGAAAAACTTAAAAAATTCCTTTAACCAGTATTTATGAAGACGAAACATAAATTATAATTTTCTTTTAATTCTTTTTTTAACTGCCGCTGCAGCCATATTCACAAACGCGGGAAACGTGACCGGTTTTTCCCTGGCATTCCTGACAAGAAAAAAAATCCCGATTCCTCCCATAATGACATTTGGCAACCACATACCTAAAACAGGAGGATAATCTCCTGTTTCTCCAGCTGACCAGCCTATAGCAAGAAGAAAATAATACAAAAGAAAAAATGAAATCCCAAGCCCAAATCCGGAAGACCGTCTGAAAGAAGCCGATTGAATTCCCAAAGGAAAAGCTAGCAGGCCTAAAGACAAGCAGGCAAAAGGAACAGAAAATTTCTCATGAAATTCCATAAGCGCTGCGTTCAAATGTTCTTTGTTTTTAATGCCTGACCTTATAAACTGCACAAGATCGGCCAGGCTTATTTCATCCAATTCCTTTAATATTTTCCCAGTATCTTTATTCATGCGATTCAAATCAATATTAATATCATAATTCTCAAATTGAATACTGCTTACTGATCCTTCCTCAATATCCACCTGATTGATGATGCCATTATAAAGTCTTATGGTATACACCTGCTCATCATTAAGCCGTATTAATTTCCCCAAGGGCGCAATAGAAATACTGATGACCCCTTTTGTTCTTCTATTTTCAATAAAGACATCTTTTAATGCCTTTGTTTTCATGTCCACGTGGGAGACATAAATCATGACATCTTCCAATTCTGAATTGAATTGCCTTTCCTGCAGGGCAGCATCAATGCTTGATCTTGCAATCTCAATACTTTTCTTTTTAATGGACAATTTTCCCCATGACACCCCAAAAATGGTAATGGCCATTGTCAAAAAAATCCCTAAAAAACAAAAAATTAACACGGGGGGCAATAATTTATACAGGGATACACCGGCACTTTTTAATGCAACGATCTCATTTTCCTGGGACATGCGCATAAACGTCAAAAGTATGGATATCATGACTGACATGGGAATGGTAAATTCCAGAAATCTTGGAAGAGTATAAACAATCATCAACACAATAGATAAAATATCTGCATTGTAGTTCACAACTATATTGGTGATTTCCGGTATCCGTGTCATCAAAAAAACAAATGTCAGAAAAAACAGGCTGATGGCAAAGGGAGACAGAAGTTCCTTGAAAATATATCTGTTTATCATATTAAAACTTTTCATTTTCAGGAAAAATATAAGTTAGCGGGCAAATAGTCAAGATATGTTAAAAAGATTAGGTTTTCATTCCCTGGTTTTCATGATACTAAATTGCCTATGAAATGTGTGATAATAGCCAATGGTGATCTTGACTACACAAATGAAACTATAGACAGGATCAGGGGTGCCCAGCTGATTATAAGTGCTGATGGTGGTGCCAGGCATTTAAGAGCTTTAAATATTTTACCCCATGTAATGATAGGTGACTTTGACTCAATCCATCCGGACGACCAGGTCTTTTTCAAGGAAAAACAAGTAAAAACAATCACCTTTTCTTCACGAAAAGACCATACTGATACGGAACTTTGCCTATCCTGGGCTTTGGAAAACAATGCAACAGATATCACCTTTTTAGGCGTCACAGGCACCAGGCTGGATCATACATTAGCCAATATTTTTCTATTAAAAAAACTCGCCAGGCAGGATATACCTGCAAGAATCATAAATAAGAATAATGAAATTCATATGGTAACGGATTTTATAGAGCTTAAAGGCAGGCCCAAAGATTTTTTGTCCATTATCCCCATTACAGAAAAAGTTACCGGGATCACGCTTAAAGGGCTTGAATATCCCCTGTTTAATGCAAGCTTAGAAATGGGATCTTGTCTTGGTGTAAGCAATTTTTTTAAGGAGACTGTGGCATCTGTTTCCATAAAAAAAGGAAGCCTGATTGTAATAAAATCACGGGATTAACCTGGAAAAGCTTGCAATGGGTATAGTTTTGTCATCAGGGCTATGAATCAGTAGAGGATAGTGCAAGAGCATCAATCGCCTGGGGGAAGAAACAAATAACCCATAAAGGGTTAAAATAGTATCAGAATCAAAAAAAAAGGCGGTCAAAATGAATGATCGCCTTTTCTTTTAAAAAAAATAAATCTGTTAATCCCCACAGGTACCGCCGGAGCCACAACTGCCGCATCCAGAAGATTCTCCCATGTCAATATTGGAATCAAGATGAAATCCCATTCCCGTAAAATCGATTTTAATATTTTCAGCTTTTTGCATGAAATCTTTATCTACAACAAATTTTAAGCCTTTAACATCAAAGGAATCATCATTGTCTTTTGGCTCATCCAGAGCCATGGCAAGGGAAGGCCCGCCTCAGCCGCCGGAATTGAGAAAAATCCGAATGGGGGTGGGTTCTTTCCCCTGGAAATATTCATTTATCTGCACTTTTGCAGGATCTGTCAAAACAATCATTGTAAAACTCTCCTTATTAATTTATTTATTCTTCAGGGTTATTTAGCCCCTGAATAATCTGATTCTAATCATACCCTTCCAGCATGTCAATGTTTGGGTATATATTTTCCTTTAATTCTAATGGTTTTATTTTTCAATAATTGCCCATTATCTGTTGCTTTAGTTCATCTGCCTATTATAAAATATCCAGTATGAAATTGTCTGTCCCATATATACCAGATGAAAAATACACTCTTTTTTTAAAAAATAAAACCCCGAATATAGAATCTATATATTTTGCACTGCATTCAGGTCCGATTCTAGATTCCAGGATGAGGTTTAAAACAACAGGCCTTTACGATCTTTCAAAGGGTCTGCAACAACTTGGGTCCATTAAAAAATATTGTTTGTTGAACTCCCGATTTATTCATCCGGATCTCTATAATGACACGCATTTTTTAAATCAAACCCTGGACAAACTTGAGTATTTAGTCTCTCATTCACATATCACTGGGATTGTTTTTTCTGATGTCTATTTTCTCAACGCCATGTCTGCTACAAAAAGAGACGTTATTTCCTGTCTGGAGGCTGTCCCAGGAATTAACAATATGATTGATTCTTCAGAGAAAGCGTTTTCACTACTTGAAATAATCGAACAAACCAGATTTAAATTACCGGGTAAAATTGTCCTTGACCGGTCTTTAAACAGAAAACCAAAACAGCTTAAAACAACAGCCCATAAAATCAAAGACCAGTATAACCACATAAAAATTGAACTGCTTGCCAATGAAGGCTGTATTTATCACTGTCCTTTTAAATTAACCCATGATTCTCAAATCTCGTTTTCAAACTTAGGGGTTTCAACAGATCAAACCTTTCAAACAAACAGAACCATTGGCTGCCATGCTTATTTTTTTAAAACACCTGAAAGATTTTTTAAATCCCCCTTTATCCGTCCCGAAGATGTCAATAAATATACAGAAATAGCAGATACAATCAAACTTTGCGGAAGGACCTTGGGGTTAAATTTTCTTAAAACCTGCATTAACGCTTATATTAAAAAATCCTATGCCGGGAATCTATTTGATCTCATGGATGCCACCCATTGGTTATCAGACATTTTTCATATTGAAAACAAAAGTATTGATCCTGATTTTTTTAATCTAATGACACGCTGTACAAAAGAGTGCAAAAATTGTAATGTCTGCAAAGGATTGTTTTTAAAAACGGCCAAAAAAAAACCTATAATAATAGCAAAATATAAGGACTATCAATGAAAATTCTTGTTACGGGTGGTGCCGGATATATTGGAAGCCATACCTGTGTTGAGCTTTTAAATGAAAATTATGATGTGGTTGTCCTGGATAATCTTTCCAATAGCTCTGAAGAATCTTTATCCCGGGTAAAAAAAATTACAGGAAAGTCCTTTGAATTTTACAAAGCAGATCTTTTAAATAAAAAACAGATCTTGGCCCTGTTTTCTGAACATAAAATAGATGGGGTAATCCATTTTGCAGGGTTGAAAGCTGTGGGAGAGTCCGTGTCAATACCGCTAAAATACTTTTATAACAATATTACCGGAACCTTGAATCTTCTTGCCGTCATGAATGACTTTAATGTAAAAAACATTGTCTTTTCTTCTTCTGCAACGGTTTACGGAGATCCTGCCTCCCTTCCCATAAAAGAAGAATTTCCCCTTTCAGCAACCAATCCCTATGGCCGGACAAAACTGATGATAGAAGAAATTCTGCAGGATCTTTACCATTCTGACAAGAACTGGAACATTGCTTTATTAAGATATTTCAATCCAATGGGTGCTCACAAAAGCGGTGAAATCGGAGAAGATCCTTCTGGTATCCCAAACAATCTTGTGCCTTATATTTCACAGGTAGCCATAGGATTGTTACCCCAGGTCAGTGTATTTGGGAATGATTATGATACCCCGGACGGAACCGGAGTCAGAGACTTTATTCATGTGGTTGATCTGGCATTGGGTCACATTAAAACCCTGCCAAAACTCTTCACCAATCCTGGCCTGGTCATTTATAATCTGGGAACAGGTATTGGCTATTCAGTCCTTGAAATCATTAAAGGATTTGAAGCGGCAAGCAATAAAAAAATTCCTTATAAAATTGTAGACAGAAGACCCGGCGATATTGCTGCCTGCTGGGCAGATCCAGCCAAAGCAAAGAGGGAGCTTGGATGGAAAGCGAATAAAACGCTGGCTGACATGTGCAAGGATACATGGAACTGGCAGAAAAAAAATCCAAAGGGATACGGGGAAAGTCTATAAAAGAGCTAAATATATATGATTGCCTTCCCAACCTGGGAAAAAAAAGGATGTAAACTTGAACAGCAGACCTGTTGCCCTGGGAGCAAGGTTAAAACAATACCCGTCAATTCAAACCCTGGGGTTTAAACCCAATTTTCAGGATTATTCTAACCAGGAAAAAAACCTGATCCTGAACGCAAAAAAAATCTATTATCCCACGGCATTTTATGCAGACCTGTTTAACGCCATGGGAAAAGAAACCTTTCCCAGTTTTCATACTTATAAATTCGCCCTGGACAAGATAAAACAGACGGCAGCCTTTAATATGCTTGGTATTCCCCACCCTGAAACAAAAATTTTTTATGGCAAAAAACAAAAGCAAACCATCCTTTCCTTTTTTGCCTTCCCGTTTATTGCAAAAAAAGCCAAAGGATCGGCCAAAGGCAATGATGTGTATCTGATTCAAAACACTGAAGATCTTTCCCGGTATTTAACAAATAAAGGCCCTGCCTATATCCAGGAATATTTTCCCATTGACCGGGATATGCGCTTTATTATTATCGGCAAAAAAATCAGACTTGCCTATTGGCGGATTGCTGCCAAAGACAATTTTAAAACCAATATTTCCCAGGGAGGCACCATCAGCTTCAATCCGTTGCCCAAAAAAGCCCTTGATCTTGCACAAATGACCGCTTTAAAATGCGGATGGGATGATGTGGGAATTGATATTATTGAACATGAAAACCAATTCTATGTTCTGGAAGCCAATATGAAATATGGAACAAAGGGGTTCCAGAAAGCCGGGATCAATTATAAAGGAATGATGGCAAATCTCATCCTGGAAGGCAAAATTTAAGGCTTACAACAGGCCTGCATCCTGTTCATCTTTTTCCCATTCAGAAAAAGACGTTGAGCTTCTCCTTGGCAAGGCCGTCAGTGTAGATCAATTCACAGATCATAATATCGGACGGGCACTGGATAAAATTTTTGTAACAGGGACACAAAAAATATGCTGATATGGCACCTTTTCGAAAGATCTATGCGCCTTTATGTTGAAGAGAATCAAACTACAATAACAGGGTGGGTCAGGCTGCTGAAAACCTTTTAACAACTTTTTCTACATCCTTTGTTTTGCCGATGACAATTACCTGATCGCCCGCATTCAATTGGGTATTGCCATCCGGTATAATGACTTCCTCGCCCCTTTTGACAGCCGACACCAAGGCTTCTTTGGGCAGCAGAATATCTTTTAATAATTTGTTGACGACATTCGATTGCTTGGAAATAATCACTTGATCAATAATCGCGTTGGCTGATGAAAGGTCCTCGCTGAGCTTTTCAATAACATAGTTATCGGAATGTTTCTTTTTTAATTGTTCGTAATCATTCTGTTTCATTTTAAGGGTACTGTCCAATTCT
>Ga0180009_10002382_pt1 | contig 22143 bp, 16 predicted proteins | sample OS_PC_MetaG_FD_123537 | JGI IMG/M metagenome (GOLD analysis project Ga0180009, IMG submission 123537) | Groundwater microbial communities from the Aspo Hard Rock Laboratory (HRL) deep subsurface site, Sweden - OS_PC_MetaG | ecosystem: Environmental > Aquatic > Deep subsurface > Groundwater...
TGTGCCCAGCCGGTCCTGGACAATCCTGCAGCCACAAGCACAATAATGATGATAACCGACCAGAACAGCACTGCCGGCCCAACCAGGGGGTCTCCTCCGATAAACAGGGGCCATCGGTCCCTGGGCAGATAGATGTCAATACTTGCGTTCACACTGGGGGCGCCAAGGTCAACACTGGAACTTTTGTATCGCATCGTCATGCCTTGAGATTCAATCCATTTAAGCACAATATCCTGTTGACCCGGGGTGATGGGAAGGGCAACATTCCGTTTGTCCTGGCGTACCGGCTGAAGTTTCCCCATGATGCTGACTTCCTGCAATGTCGCAGAAGATGGCAAACTGATGATATGCTGGCTTCCCTGGCTGCTTTTAATGGACAGCATCAGTCTTGCCGCTGTGGTTTTCCGGCCCGGCCGCAATTCAAGATGGCTTTTTTCAATGGTCAATGTCTGCCCCAAAATTCCGGCTGGTCGGGAAATATTCAGGCTGACGGTCTCCCCGGGCCATGGATGCCATGTTGGATACCAGCGGGTTCCGGTTTTATGCAGGATCACCGGAATGCCCTCATACGTGAGATGGAATATCGGGCTCACATCAACCTTCCAGATTTCAGTCCAGGTATTGGTTTGCTGATGTGTCAGGAGGACCTGATCCGATGGTTCTAAAAAGGATTCCCAGGTGATCGATTGCTCATCGGCCCGCAAATTGATTTTGGCAAGCCCGTTTGTAACCCTGACCCCTTCAGTGGTAACCGATTCCCCCGGTATCAAAGGGATGTCAAGTATGATCCCTGCCCCGGCGGGGCTCAGGCGGGTGAGGGTGGTTTGAACTTTCCAGACCAGACCTAAAAGCAGCGTGCGTTCAACCTGGACAAAGGATGGAAGAACCCCGGTTTCCAAGACTTCCTGGTGCTTGTTGTCCTGCTCCACAATTCGTTTGAACTGCAACTGGGCATCAAACTTACCGTCCGGGTGCATGCCTTCCACAGACCACCCTTTAGCAGTAATGACAGCGGCATGGGGTTTTAAGACAAAGGGCAGCTGCAGGATATTCTGCTTTCGGATAGGCCCGCGCAGGGTCACGATATGTTTCCCCGGGGGAACCATCATCCATAACCCGTAATCCTTTCTTAACATTCCCCTGGCTGGACTGCCGTCGATCATTACCTCGTTTGGCAGCCAATGTTTTACATGCCCCGGGATGGGAATGACGGCCGACAGTTTTGAGTCTATATGGGCGTCTATTATCAGTTCATCTTCAAGGATCTTAATATGAACATCTGAAATATTTGAACAGGAAGGAAAGCAGTCATCTTTTTCAAGCAGCCTTTCCTGTAAGGCATCGAGCATTTGCGGGGAGGGAATTTCAGCGGCTTTCACAAGACCCGGGCTCAGCCAAAACAGCACCAGAAAAGAAAACATCTTTAACGCCTTCATGCCGGTGAAATTAATGCCACTGCCTTTTTTATATCTGATCCCGAACATGCCAAGCGCGAGCAACAGGATGAAAAAGACCCGCACAAAGCTCAGAACCAGATTTGTTCTCGGACCGATAAGGGTAAACGAGACTGCCTGATCCCGGGTTACCGGTCCGGTCCAATTGAAAGGAATGGTTTCAAAAGGAAGCCACCTGGGCATGCCTGGCCCTGTCTGGGTGAGGGCTTTGGGATCATACTGCATGACCTGGGATCCATAATAGGCGGCTGGCGTGCTTTTCATATCCACAGCCTTCTTGGCTCCGGGTGCTACCTTTAAAAGCATCTCCTGCGGCGCCATTTCCTGTACGCTGTCCAGCTGTGTGGCCATGCGCGATGCAGGAGGCTTTTTTGAAGCATATTCAGTTATTGATGTCCAGGGTCTTTCCAGCTGGGGATACATTCCAATGCGCAGGGCCTGTACAGTGTAGGGGATGACAATGGCAACAAGGGATAAAACAACCATTCCCTGGTAGAATTTCACCATTTTTTTAAATTTTCCTTCAGGCAGGTATTTGAGCAAAGCAAAACCGATTAACAGCGCCAGCCATACATAGACCGGTGCACCGGGTTCGTGATAGATCAAGACCAGGGTTAAAAACGCAATCCCGGCCAGCGGTTTTGAGAAGAGCTTGGCAAGTGCAATCGTGAAAATTAAAACAATGAAAAAATCCAATAAGGTCCATTTTTTAATCCAGGTGCGGGGAATATTATCAATGCCCGTTGCATTCAGGAGTTTCCAGCCAGGGGGAAGGTAAAGACGTCCCTTGACCTCTTGAAAATCATGATCCCATCCTGTGGCAGGAAGATTTGAAATTTTCCCCGGATAAACACTGTCTGCAACAAGATTTATCCGGCCGTTGCGAAGTTCAATCCCTGCCTTGTCAGATCCTTTCTGTTGGGTAATCAATTGTTCGGCTCCATCCACATCAACTCTTCCAAGAGCGATGGACGGATCTATTTCCAACCGCCAATTGGTATTTTTCTGCCCTTTGATGGTGTCCTGAATCGTATATCCTGTGCCATCAAATTTCAGCCAGAGACTTCGGTCCAATGCCAGCTGATCAGGTGCAGGTTGCGGGTCCCCCCGTTTATTTTGTGTAAATTGCATGGACTCACCGGGTAATATTCTGTATGCGGGATAGGCATGCCAGTTCCCAGGCAGGGACGTCTGAACCGGATCAATTGACGGTACTCCATTGATCTCAACAAGCCTTAAATCGGGTTGTGCATTAAATGACCATATTTCCTGCCGGGGCCAGAACCCGTCATCCGGGGGATCAAACACAAGCGCCTGCATGGGCCCTGAATATCGCAGGTTTAAGCTGATATGATACTGCCCGGGCCGCACCTGCATCTTGAGTGTTCCATCCTGTTCAAGCCTCGCAGGCAGGGGACTTTTTATGGAAAGCGGGGTAAACTTTTTTGATGAGTAAAGGGGGCCCAGTGCAATTTCCCTTGCAGATCCTGATACATCCAGGGTGAAATAAAGCAGCACCTGACAGGGAATGGAATCGGTTATCAGCCGGAAGCTCTCTATTTTTAGACGGTCTTCAATCTTTTCTTCGGTCTGTACACTTTTCAACCAGAGCCTGCCTGCGGCATCGAGATTTGGGAAGGCAACCGTTTTATTGTTAACGGTCAAGGACACGAGCCCTGATTCCTGCGGAATCTGGAGATTTTCAGGCAGCCCGGGCCAGGTGAACGCTCCGGTTGCCGTCTGCATTCCGGTTTGAAGAAATACGCCGGGAATATTGTTCTTCTGAAGAATGATCCAAGGCTCTCCATTCACTTGAACCGCCCGTGGCCACTGGGTGCTGCTGCCCGGCAACGGCACCCAGGTTTCATGGTGTATCAGCCAGGACTGCTTGAAAGTTCCGCCCTGATCCGTTAAGGTCACCGACAGTTCAGAGGGCCAGGCGCATTGATATCTGCCGGCATCGTTATAATACGGAATGCATTCCAATTGCTCCTTTTTGTCATGCAGCACCCACTCAACCCAAGGTTGGAGCAGTTCCGGAACATGCAGGGCCTGTTTTGCAGAACAGGGTTGTATCAAGACAAAAACAAAAAGGAAAACCCCTGCCAGACTGACGGTATTACAAATAAAACGATGTGTTTTTCTCACAAGATTTCTCCATTTTCAGATTTGATTTTAAATGCAGTACTGACCCCACATTTTCCCCAATCAATATCAATAGAGACCACTTTTCCCAATCAAGATCATAACTGGCACTTCTGCCGCCTCCTGGCATTTTGATCAAAATACCTTTATTAACAAGATCGGCTAATTCCCTTTGGGCCGTAGCACGACTGGTATGTGCGATTCCTATGTATTTTTTGTTCTTTAACCCGCCCTCAAAACCGCCATTACCCGCGTCAAGCAGCCGGTTAATCACTTTGGTTTGACGATTGTTCAGTCTTGTCTGGGCAAATTCCTGCCAGAACCGTGCTTTTGTCATTACTTTTTTTAATAAAGCATTGGAATTCAGAATAGCCCTATTCATGCATTCAAGAAACCATTGCAACCACTCTGTGATATCACCGGTACCTGCTTGTGTGGCTTTCAAAATGTCATAATAATCATTTCTCTCAGCCATCATCTGTGAAGAAAGACTATAGAATCTTTTTGGATTGTTTTCATCTCTCGCAAGTAACATGTCAGTCAAAGTTCTTGCGATACGGCCATTACCGTCATCAAACGGATGAATTGTAACAAACCATATATGAGCAAGCCCGGCTTTGATAATGCCATCCAGTTGATCTTTTGTATTTATCCAGGATATGAATGTTTGCATTTCATTATCAATCTTTTTTGCAGGGGGTGCTTGAAAATGAATTTTTTCCTGTCCAACAGGCCCGGAAAAAATCTGCATTGGTCCCTTACTATCATCTCTCCATTGACCAACAGATATTTTTACCCTGCCGGAGTAACCGGTTGGAAAAAGGGCTGCATGCCAACCCCAAATTCGTTCCACCGTCATTGCTTTCGAATAATTACCTGTCGCGTCCAGTAAAATTTCTACAAGGCCCTCGATTTTTTGGTCTCTTACTTCCTTTAATCCAGCATCTGACAGGCCAAGCCAGTGCCCAACCGAAGATCGAACCGCGTCGGGATCTAATTTTTCACCCTCGATCGCTGACGTCTTTAATGCTTCTTCAACAAGAATATCTGCCCGTGCTGTTTGCTGGATTTCAAACCCCAGCTCCTTGATCTGAGTGAGTAAAGATCCCTGGCTGAATCGGATATTGCCCAAAGGCTTTAACAGTTTGGCACTGTCCCATTTAAAACCTGGCCAGGATTTATTTTGCCAAATGTATTTCATATGATGGGTCGATTCCCCTTTCCGTGACATTGATATTTGAGTCGATTAACTTATTTATCAGCTCAATATTTGAGTCGATTGTTGTATTTATTCAACTCAAAGTCAAGGGAATAAGGAAAAAAATCTTGATGCCCAATCAAAAACCTGCGGCTAATCACGTCATCCGGGTTGAATAATTTTTCAATAATATTATAGCCGGAAATATCTGTGCGTAAAATTTTAAGAATGACGAACAGGGGGATTACAGTCATCAAGATAAAAGTTAAAGCTAATGCAAATAGTTTTTTTCTTGCCTTAACTTGCTAAGACCTGCTGCAGGTGCAACATGTTGTACCTGCAGCAGGTTGGAGGTAATGTTTTTGATTTTGGAGAATTGTTTATGGTTTGGTCACAAAGTGAGCCCGTCTGTCCAATCTGTAGGCCGCTTCCGTGCTGCCAGTTGACTGTTCTTCGCCATAGCTGATCGTTTCCAAAACAGATTCTGAAATCCCCAGGTTGATCAGATATGCCTTTGCCACTGAAGCTCGGCGTTCGCCCAGTGCCAGGTTATAGTCGTTGGTTCCACGCGCATCACAATGGCCTTCAATGATTGCTATGGCACTGGGGTTTGCATTTAACCATGCTGCTTTTTCTTTGAGCAGCATCACGGCGGTTGCATCCAGATCAGAACTGTCATAGGCAAAAAGGACATCCTTGTTAATAAAATTGCTTTCCGCCTTGGCCATGGCATCTTTGATCATTTTTTCTTTGGCCATCTGCTCATCAATTTTCTGCTGTTCAATTTTCTGCTGTTCAAGGCGCTCAGCTTCTGTAGCGGCTTTGGCCTGTGCCTCTGTGGTGGTTGCATCAGACACAACAGCTTTCTTTGCACATGAAACCGTTAAAAAAAGTCCGGATACAAGCGCAACCATTACCAGACTCATCCACATTCTGCTTTTCATCACATTTTCTCCTTTGATTCTATTAATTAAACTAGTTAAGTATCCTCAATTTTCATTATCACCGACATTCTTTGGCCTGTGCCGGCCGGATCGTTGACCTGGCCCCTGGCCATGCAGTGCCGGCAGCCCAAGGCGCTGGATCCACAGTCAACTCACGGGTCAACCATCCGGATTTGTGGGATGTCAAAAGAGCGTAAGGCTTGATCCAGAACAGGCAGGCAAACCAGTAGAATCCATACACATAGGACCATAGCGCATTGAAATTCCGGTATTTCCAGACATACAGGCCCGCAGGAAGACTCTGGAAGATCAAGGTGCCGGTAATAAGGCTGACACCAGTGGACACGACATCCAGAGGAAGCACCCCCACGGTCAGAACCAGAATAAGGGGCGCTTTAACCAGGGACAGCCAACTGGACAAAAGATTGATTCTTGCTCCCAGCATGGATCCGTCCCGGAATCTGCCAAAAGCAAACCGGCTCATGGCAAGGGTTTCCCTGACATTGCTCCGCGCCCAGCGCAGGTACATTTTGCACAGCTTGCTGTAGTTAACCGGGATGTCGGTATGCACCATGGCATTCTGTTGGAACAGGACGTGGCAGCCTTCCCTCAGAATGAGGTTGGTCATGGCTCGGTCTTCGCCAATGTTGGCAGAACGACCGCAGTATTTTTGATTCAGCCATTCTTGAAGGACCTTCATGACAATATCCCGCCGATAGGCAGAAAGCGCTCCTGGAGTGCACATGACCGAGTTCACAACGCTCTGGCCGGCTCGGATAAAATCAAAACTGTATACAAAAGCAACCTCCAGCATCCGGGGAATAATCCCCTTGTCCAGGTTCAGTACCCGGACGTTGCCGGCAACGCCACCCACCCTTTTATCACTGACAAAGGGGGCAACCAGATGTCTCAACGTCAGCGGGTCAACCATGGAATCACTGTCCACGGTGACCAGAATTTCTCCGGTACTTTTTTTGAAACCCGCATAAAGGGCGTGGCGCTTCCCCTGGTTGCGATGCAACTGGATAGCGGTCAGCCCACTGCCCAGTTCCTGCTTTGCTTTTTTTATCCAGTGCCAGGTATCGTCCTGGCTGCCGTCATCAACGGCAATCAGTTGGAGTTTTTTTCTGGGATAATGGCTGGCAGCCAGGCATTTGAGGGTGTTATATACCTGTGCGCCCTCATTAAATGCAGGAACAACCACCGTGCACCTGGGCAAAGCCCAAGAAGAACAGTCAGGAACAGGACGATATCGGATCGCGAGAATAATCCGCCATGTTAATTCAGCCAAGACCAGGGATAGGAAGAATATCCAGGCCCAGGCCAGTGGTTCTGTCCACGGATGGTTTTCAAGGGCGGTATGCAGCCATGGGGTTCTGCCCCAGATCAACCCGATTATCAATCCTGTAACGGCAATGCAGACAATGGCAATTAATTTAAGGAGTTTGTTTCTCCTGGCAGAGGCATTGACAAGAAATGCCGTATATCGGGGAAATTTTTTTTTCACAGAAGGTATACAATTCCTTTGTTTCAGTGAAGGGTTCAGTAAAGATCCCATATTTGTATATGCCTTTTATATGTTAATGATGGTGTCAAATTTAAATCATCTTATTATGATAGCAGGCGAGTATACGCTTATTTTATGGATTTGCAAGATCTATTTATTTTGCATAAGGTATTGACATTTAAGAATATATGCAGATAAAAAAACTGATGCAGCAAGAGATTATGGATGGTGTGGAATAAGGGGGAGTAACCCCCTGGCATCACGTTTTATAAACCAGATTTTAGATATTCTGAAATAGAGGATAAGGCAAACATGAGAGAAGAACCAATGACAAGGTCGGCATTTTCATTGCTCAAGAACGCTTCAATCATGCTTTTTCAAGAGTAATCACAACTATTTCAGACAAATAACCAGACCTTAAAGGCGGACCCCATGACCCTGTGCCTGAGCTGATATTGATATAGAAATCATCAATTTTGTGCAGGCCATAGTGGAGTCCTTTAAACACTTTACCGGTAAGCCAGGTAAAGGGGAAAAACTGTCCGGCATGGGTATGCCCGGATAATTGTAATGAAATATTTTGCTTTATGGTACCAGAAAAAAATGTGTCCGGAGCAAGATAGTCTGAAGATTGCACAACAGAAAGATTCTTACGCTTTTCTTTTATGCTGGTTGGCGTATGGTATAACAAAATCGTGGGAAGACTTTTTGTAAACACATTTGGATCATTAAAATCAAAGTAAGAAAAATCTTTTAATTCCGGGTATGAAACCCCTAAGATTTGAAGGCCTTCAATCACAACCGCTTTGTTATCCAGCAGTATGACTTTTGAATCTGAAATCACTTTTCGTGACTTTTCAACTCCCGAGTAAATTTCATGGTTTCCACTGGTAAAAAAAGTCCCGTGTTTTGCCTTAAACTTATTTAAATCTGAAACATATCTTTCCTGAAAATTTGTAGCCCCATCAAACAGGTCACCTGTGATCAAAATCAAATCAGCTTTCTGTTCATTGGTCAGAAAAACCACTTTCTTTAAAAATGCTAAATGCTTTGCTCCCCCTAAATGAAGATCGGAAAGATGAACTATTTTTTTACCTTGCCATTGTTGCGGTAAATTTTGAACAGGCACAACTAAGAGTGTAATTTTGATTTTATAAAACTGATAATGACAATATCCTGTATAAACAATGGCCAGGCCATAGAAAAAACAGGATAAACCTTGAATGATCCGTTTAACAGGGAGATCATGGGGTAAAAACCATAATCCCCCTTTCACTATCCAGACAACAGCAGTCGCAAAAAGTAAAAAGCTCATCAGTCCCATCCAGGTTCCCGAGACCAGATAATATATCCGGGTTAAAGGATTGTTGGACATATGTATAACAATGGAAGACAAAATAAATGTAATGGATAAAAAAAACAGAATTAAAAACAAGGAACGTCTTGCTACAAGGCCATGAATTTCAAAAAAACGGCACCAGGAAAAAAACAAAAAATAATGGCATGTAAATGTGATTAAAAATATAACACTCAAAAATCGAATTAAACTAAAAATCATGGTCTTCCAATTTCTTTTCTTCTATTGTTTGTTGATATTAAAGGAACTTCTAATTAATTATTTACCAGCACATCAATTTCTTGAATTAGATAATCATTAAAAAAAGCATCAGACCAAAGGCTCAACTCATCTTTTTGCCCTGAAGTTTTTAAAAATGGTTCAACATCGTTTTTTGCCAGGGAAAAATCAATCTCATTAGTCTTTTTGGATATCAGTTTAACAAGTTTTCCTTTGGTCAACACCTCTGATAAATCAATATGGCCTGTTTGTACCATTTTATTCTTTAGATAGTGCAAATCACATGGAATATTATTCTTCACAAACCAGATTAAGTCATACCAGTCCCGTCCTTTAATATTGGTTCTTATTGTTCGGCATAACAAAGCATGCATTTTGCCTGCAAACAAACTGGGCAATGTCATGGTTTTAATGGTAAAGGGGATCGGGTGGAGATGATATTTGAGATCACTGGTAAACCCGATTGCCGGTTCTTGATCAATTTCCAGTTTTATCTTCATCAGAGCATTTTTATGGGTCTTCAAATTCGAATCAATTTTTAATAAACGGATCAATGTATTTGCTTTGATGAAAGCCGAATCAATCGTGCTTTTATTCTTCTTGTCTATTTCTTCTGCATGAACCTCAAAACCCCATAGTTCGAGTTCTGATTTTACCGCATCGAGATATTTTTTAATATTGAATGCTTTTTCCGGCTGGATTAATGAAAAATCCAAATCCTCAGAGAAACGGTCCAGCTCGTGCAGAATTCGTAATGCGCTCCCACCGTAAAGAACAGCCTTTTCATAGAATTTTGACCGCCATAATCCAAGTAAAACGATTTCCTGTATGATCTCTTTGAGTGCATTCTCATGATCATGAACCGTATGTAATTGATACCTGTCCAGCATTTGTTCAATTTTTTTATCAAACATAATCTTCCTTTAAACAATTGAACAGCAGTTTCTTTTCGTTGTCATGCTGATAATGAGTTCAACACGTTCCGGTATCATGTTCCAAAATGCTAAGGCGGTTTGACCTGTGATGTAAGAAGGCCCGTAGATTAGATTTGCCAGGACAAACTTGTTGTAAGGCTTATTATATTCCCTGCCCAACACATAAAGGCCCTTTTTAACCCTTACGATATCCTTATTCTTGATCAGACCTCTGATCTTATCTCTTGGTTTTTTGTAGTCGTTTAAAGCGTGCAGCAGTAAATTGTAATCAAATTCCGCAGGAAGCTGGATTAAACTCTTCATAATATTTCAACCAATATGTCTAATAAATTGGACTTAATGGACATAAAGGGCTGTCAGGCATTGATGATATCGCGGTACATTGAAGCCACCACCGGTTCCCCAGTGCACTCATACCCTTCATCCATGACAGAGTTGCTCATCTGATCTTTCTCATAGGCCACGCCCCAGTCCCTCATTTGAAGTAAAATGGGAATCAGCTTCACCGCCGCCGGTTTCAGGTGGTATTCCACCTTTGGGGGAACCTGCCTGTACACATGCCGGTGAACCAGGCCGTCAGCTTCCAGCTCTCTTAACTGCTTGGTCAGCATTCGCTGGGTGATTTCAGGAATGCTCTTTTTCAGCTCCCCAAAGCGCATGATGCCTTCCACGGCAATATGAAAAAGGATCACAGGCTTCCATTTCCCGCCAATGATACCCAGGGTCAGTTCAAAAAAGCATCTGTACTTTCTGTCGTTAATTTCTTTACTCTTGCAGGGTTCAGGCATTTTTGCATCCTTATAGTATACTTTTTGTAACTACGTCACAAAAAATACCGTACTTGTTTTTTATGTATTTAGTTACTACGTTACCATCCAGAAAATATCAACACAATAATAACATCAGGTTGAGTTTTAATTGTTGCGGTTAACCCGCTAAATAAACATTTTAAAAAAAAGGATATCGAATATGAAGGTTGTTGGATTTAACGGAAGTCCAAGAAAAAAAGGAAATACCGCATGTTCTCTGAACACGGTTTTTGCCGAGCTTGAAAATAACGGCATTGAAACAGAAATGGTCCAGGTGGGCAAGGAAATTATTCACGGATGCAAAGCCTGCTACGCCTGTGTCAAAAATCAGAACCAAGCCTGCGCCTTTGGGGATGACCCGGTAAATGAGTGGGTTCAGAAAATAAAGTCGGCTGACGGCATAATACTAGGCTCCCCGGTCCATTTTTCAGGCGTTGCCGGGACCATGAAATCCTTTCTTGACAGGGCTTTTTTTGTCTCTTCCGTGAACGGCAACCTGTTCCGGCATAAAGTCGGGGCTTCTGTTGCAGCTGTCCGGCGGTCAGGAGGCCTTCCCACCATAGACACCCTGAATCACTACATCAATTATTCTGAGATGATCATGCCCAGTTCCAATTACTGGAACGTGGTCCATGGTGCCAATCCCGGCGAGATGGAGCAGGATGGCGAGGGCAAGCAGATCATGACGGTTCTGGGAAGAAACATGGCATGGATCATGAAAACCCTGGAATATGCAAAAGACCAGGTCCCTGCACCTGCCCCGGTGGCCAAAACAATGACCAATTTTATCCGCTGATTTGTAAAGCCATGGCCCCACGGCATTGTCCCAATGCCGTGGGAGCACTATTAATTCAACCCGTAATCGTTCTTTAAAATTGTAGACACAAAATCATGCTGCATTCTCGTATGATTATTCCCTTTATTAAGCATTATATTTTTTTAAAAAGAACATCCCAAATAAGCGGTGAAATCCGCTTCATTTTGATTGTTGTTCGAATTAAGTATTGTCCCCATATTTCTCGGTTCCATGGCAATACTTACCATTTTTCTAACCCCCGGCGCTCATTGTTTCGGTCATTCCAGGAAAACTTATAGATACTTTCCGGGAATTTCGGCCTTGGGTCTTTTTCATTTGATAATGGTCTGTAACTATTGATCTTATCCATTTTAGCAATATTTAAAAGGTATTGATTCCCTCCAGAGTCGCCATCAAAAACATAATCCGATACGGCATCAAATGGTTTAAAAACTGCATATTGTTTTAAGCGCAAAGATGGATTTCTGGCCGGGGTTGCATGATCAGCCACAAGCTCACATCCATTGAAGCTTTCAGAACGAATAAATTGAAAATGTTTTTGAGAAGCCGGTAATTTTATACTCTTGAAAACATCAATGGCCATCCTGTGATCATTCACATCATCTTTATCATATATCTGCATAATTAAAACGACATGGTCTGGATATTTTTCCATTTTTTCTGAAGTAATTTGAAATGAATACCAAGGTGCCATTATATACAAAAATGCCCCCTTACTCCCCCATTTTTTGCCAACCAACCCCTTATACGCCATGGCAGGTGTTGCACCTCCACCAAAAGAATGCCCCACAAAGCCGACACGGGTAAGATCCATTTTATGCCCAAATTTCGCAACAGACAGCTCAAACCCGCTCCACAGAGTATCATAGCGTTTATCAAAACTTGCCATAACGGTGGGATAGGGTGAAAAAACAACCATATACCCGAGGCTGACAATATGTTTCATCAAAGGGGAATACACTTTCTGCCAATCCGTTGCCCCAAAAGCGTGGGAGAAAAAAATCACAGGGTGTTTGCCAGAGGCTCCTTTAGGGGAAAAAACAGAAATGGCTTTCCCTCTCCACATGGGATTGCTTAAGTTTTGAATGTCCATATCATAACTTCCGTTTGAGCCATACCCATTCATAATTGGGGGAATGTTTGTATCACATGCTGCATCAGAGATATCTGCATTGTCTTGATTCTTAAACGCCTGTTTTTGTTTCCATTTATCCCTTAATGGACCAGACATACATGACGTACTTATCGATACGATCATTAAAATAGTAGATATCCAGATGATTAGTTTTACCAGATTGACATATCTTTTCATTTCAAACATGAGAATTGCCTTATAAAATTTTCATTGAAGTTTGCTTCTTCAATATCGTTTTCCCTGATTAGAGAAACATCAATTTCAAAATCTTTGTTTTCAATTTGTCTATTGGGAAGTTTTAGCCAGAGCGATAAATCTTTTTTTTCTTTTATGGAAAATTCTGTCGTTATTGAGGGTTTTGAAGAAGCATGCAAATTAATATTAAAAGTCTGAATATCTTTGTATAAATTCCCTGAAAAATGAATAATAGCAAAGACCATACTGGTTACAATAATGATACCACCTGCAATTGTAATCAATATACCAAGTATCACTTTTGTTTTATTCATTTTCTTGTCTCGTATTTATTGCAGATAACTGTTTAAGCTCACAGGCCGCCGACTGAAGGGAAGGTACAAGGGAGCGCAGCGGAATTTGCAGCTGAGTTAATTTGTTTTGTTATGCGTCTTTTCACCAAAAGTATATAAAACACTCATTTCGAGCCAGATTCCTTTGCCGGATGCAAGTTCTTTGATTTCAGCTAAATGCTCTTTTTTGAATTTTGTAAAATCATTTTTGGAAAGTTGATTTACCAATCCCCGAAAGCCCCCGTTCCATATTATGTACCACCAGTCAGAGGTATCTCTCAGATAGTAACCACATTTCTTCTGCTCACAGTTTATCTTCTGAAATCCTGCTTCTTTAAAAAGAGATGTGCATTGTTCTTTCGTTGCTACTCGTTTCCAAGCCGGGCTTGGCGGTTCAATGCCATATCCTTCAAGGCGGTCGATGAAAAGATTTACAAGCGGGGAAAATGAATTATCAAAAAATGTTGTAACAAGGATTTTTCCACCATCTTTCACTTTATTCGCAATATGGATGAGTTGTTTTTTCATATCCTCGACGAAAAAGATACTAAAAGCACTTACTGCCACATCGAAATGGTTATCCGGGTAATCCATAGCCTGCATGTCCATTTCAATAAAAGTGACATTGTGTATGCCCTGGTCTTTTTTGTTTTTATTGGCCTGAGAGAGCATACCCTCGGAAAAATCTATACCAGTCACTTGTCCATCAGGCAAATCCTTAGCAATAGCCAGTGCCGCATAACCTGTTCCTGTGGCCACATCAATTACATGCTCATCTCCCTTCAGATTTAAAAATAAGGAGACTTCATTAGCGGTCTCTGAAAAAAAACGCATTGCTGAATGGCCATATCCATCAGAAACAGCATTAAATGTATTTTTATACAATTCTTTTAATTCAATATGATCCATAATAATATCTCCTTGTATCGCTTGAACCATGCCCCCATCACTCTGATCTTTCCAGCTTATAGTAGACACAAAACCATGCTTTTATCTCGTTTAATTATGTTTTTTTAGTTCCATTTGTTTTTTGGAGAACAATGAATTCACCGATTTTTTTCTGAGTAACATGCAAAAATAACTGATTCAATAACACTTGACGGTTATCAAAAAAAAATGAGAGTAGCAACTTTTTTCGACAATAGTGCTGGTTTGAGCGGTATAACATCCCAAAAGGGTATGTTATACAAAAACAGGCTAATTCTGATCAGGACCTATGTCAGGAAAGATTAATTTCCCAGGGCAGCACTCATGCTGCTGGAAATTTTTTCATGATTTGTGCACTTTCTATTTCACTGAAACAAAATCAAAGATAACGCTTCCGATAAATACCTTTACCTTTATTCGTACGGGGATCTTTCTATCATCTGCCGTGACCCAGAGTTTTACCGTGGGATCTTTACTTTTTGTAAATACGCCTGAAAAATGATTCACCTGGGGAACCAGCACATAGGTGTCATAGGTTCCTGAGGGCAGGGTGATTTTTTCTTTATTTATCACACTGGCTTCCTGTATGAACTGCTTTTTCCCGTCCGTGACCGGAAAGGACAGGTCATTGCCTGCTTCAAAATTTAAGGTCCGCATCTTATAAAAGGCTGAAAGCGGGTCAACGGTTTCCAAAGGGATCTTGATCGGGTCTCTTTTTCCGCCGAAATTGGAATAAACGGCTGTCTGGGCTTCCCAGTCAAATTCAACCATTACCTGTCTTTTAGCTTTGCCCGATTGTGTCTTCTTATATAAAAGGGAATGGGTAACTTCAATATCTGTAACTGCCTCCAGCCGGTCCCTGATCTTGTACAGCATATCGATATACCGGTTTGATTTAACCTCCAGTATGAATTGATACGCTTTTTTCCCATGGACTGTTGTAAACTCCAGAACCTTGAAATTTGCTGTTCCGGCTTTGATGGTTTCCCAGCTGACCGTGTAGTTGATTTCTTCACCAATGGAAAACGGCACCCCCTTTGGACCTGCATGGCCCAAAGGAGATGAAAAAAACAAAGCTCCCATCGATAGTATGAATATAATAAATTTCCTAGTGCATGGCTTCTGCAATGGATACTGTTCTATCGCCCAGCATGTTGACATAGCTTGCCATTTCATTGTCATACCATCCATAAATCACTGTCTGGGTAACCTGGATACTGGTGACCTGATCTTTGATCATGTCAAGAATGGTTTTGTCAATTCCGCGTACATGTTCAAGGTTGATATTAATGGCCCCGGTACGGGTATGGGTTTCATGGCCTTCAATCACTGCGGCAGCTTTTGGTGTTCCGATAATATCGGAAGAGACATTCTGTTTATCCGTGTACATCAGGTATCCGTTTGTATTGGCCGTTGCTGCTGTTTCATAAATTGAATTGATCATGTCTCTTCGAATCGGTTTTTTATTGAGCTCTTCCTGGAAATTCATCACCAGAATAATCAAAGAACCCGTTGCGGTCGGAATTCGTACGGACTCGGCAATAAACCCGATGGTCGACATTTCCGGGATGACCAGCTGCAAGGCCTTGGCAGCACCTGTTGTGGTCAGAATAATGTTGTTCATGATAGACCTGTTTTTTCTCAAATCCCTGGCACCGGTTTTGGGCAGCCGGTCCAGCACCTGCTGGGAGCCTGTAGCCGCATGCACGGTTGCCATGGACGCAGAAAGGATTCGTTCAATGCCGAAATAATCGATTAACGGCTTGATCATATGAGACAGGCAGGTGGTAGTGCAGGAGGCATTGGAAATAATCTGATGCCTTAACGGATCATAATCCTTGTCATTGATTCCCATGACGGTTGTCACGGCATCTTCAGGCATGGCGACCCCCTCTTTGAGCTTAAAAGGGGCTGAAGCAATCACCTTTTGAGCACCGGCTTCAATATGGCCCCTGATGGAGCCTTTGGGTTCATCCGCTCCAAGGGAAGGGTCCAGAAACTGGCCGGTTGTATCCACGACTATTTTGGCATTGTGACCGGCCCAGTCAATATCTTTTGGATTCCTGTTCTGCCGCAGTATTTTTACCTTGATGCCATTCACCGTCATTAAAGCGTTCACTTCATCCACTTCTCTGATCACAGGCTTTGCCTGATATCCGTGAAGAAATGAATCCAGTCGGCCATAGGTTGTATCTCTTTCGATATAATGAATAATATCCTGAAAAGAGTTACCCACTTCCCTGCCGACATTAATCACAATTGTATCAAAATACTTTCTGCCGGCATGATGCCACAAAGAAAGCTTTCCTATTCTTCCAAGCCCGTTAATCCCAAGCGTTGTAGAAGCTTTTGTATTCATTTCCATCCCTCTTTTTTAGCTTGCTTATTTATTAATTTACTTTGATTGCGCCTTTATACACAGACCCTTTCTGGCCGTTAATGCTGATATAATCGCCTGTAACCATTTTTATGCCATTGAGCATACACTGTTTTCTGGGTTCATTGCAAACAAGATTTTCACACCCCACCACACAGGTTTTACCCAGGTTATAGGTCACCACCGCTGCATGGGAAGTAAGTCCCCCCCTGGCCGTCAAAATTCCATCCGTGGCATCAATTTCAAGGATATCATCGGGTACCGTGTCGTTCCTTAATAAAATCAGTTTGGTTTCCGGATCACTCTTCCGGAACTTATCAATTTCTTCCAGGGTAAAAACGATTCTGCCGCTCATGGCACCGCCACTGACCCCGATCCCCTGGGCAAGATATGCCTTGTCAAGGATTTCCGGGCTCACATCAAAATCCACAATCTTCTTTCTATCCCTTAAGGACATCTCCCTTGCCTGAAGGATATAAAGGTCCTCTTTGGCATCTCCTTCAAAGGTAAACTCGATTTCCTGGGGATTCCAGCCCTCATCATAAATCAGGCGATGCACGACTTTTTTTAATTGCAAATATATATTGGGGAAACTTTCTTCAAGGCTGATCTTTGAATCCCGCTCTTCCAGCTCTCTTTGAACGATTGAGATGGGAAGGGTTTTTACAAGGCCTGACACAACATCCTCCCCCTGGTTGCCGATGGTAAAAGCCCCCCAAAGCCGTATGGTATCTCCCGGAAGCTTCGGGCTGTGGCTGAACACGACACCTGATCCCGACTGCCTGGACAGGTTCCCAAACACCATGGATTGAACCGTGACAGCTGTTCCCCAGTCATCCGATATCCCCATGATCCGCCGGTAATCCCTTCCTCTTTTGGAGTCCCAGGATGAAAAAACCTGGTCAATGGCCAGAAACAGCTGGTCAACCGGAGATTCAATCGGTTCAATCCCGGAATCAAGCAGCAATTGTTTATATGCCAGGGCAACAGCCTTCATCTGGTCACCGGAAAAATATCGCTTAAACTCCAACCCATACTCTTTTTTTTGAGAATAAATAATGTGGTCAAATTCATCTCTTTTAATGCCAAAGGCCATTCCATACCCTTGAATAAAGCGCCGATAGCAGTCCCAGGCAAACCAGGGGTTCTTGCTTGTCTTTCCAATGCTTGCTGCAATTTCCTCGTTCAGTCCTACATTTAAAAATGAGTCCAGCATCCCGGGCTGTGAGATGGAAGAGCCGCTCCTGACAGATATCAGCAACGGGTTTTCAGGGTTGCCGAACTTCTTTTGGGTTCGCTTTTCAAGATTGGCCACCATCTTTGTTACAAACTTTTTAAAATTAATGTTGGCCGGTTTGTAATGATTGATGATTTCACGACACTTAAAGACTTCCGTGGTAATAATAAACCCTTCGGGAACTTCTATGCCTAATTTTTTTAATTTAATCAGGTTCAATCCCTTGTTTCCCAGGAAGATAATATTCTTGCTGATGGGATCTGAGCTGCCGACTTCAATGACCGAACATTTGGGATCATAGTTTAACAGCCGGCTCAAATGGATTTGCGACAGTTTTTCAGATTGCTGAAACAGGGTATGCAAAATCCTGTTTAAAAATACATCCAGCTGCTGAAGCCCGAGGGAAGTTGCAATCCGGTCCATGAAAAAAATCTCTGCCACTCGCTGGTCCAGTTTGGATTTTCGCTTTTTAGAGTCGTTCGGCAGATACTTTTTAAGGATCTGATCCTTTCCAATCCTTGCTTCTATCTGGGATAAATTGCTGGAATGAATATTATTGAAATGATCGTTAATGATATCGGCAACCGCCCGGATAAACCCTTTAAAAATGTCCAGGTACTGGGTAAACGTACAGGTCCTGATGTCCACGGAAAATTTTAAAAAATCCATCTGGACATCCAGCTGGTTTGAAACAATCCCATCCAGTTCCAGGGCCATCCGGAACAGGTTCAGGATGCCGTAAATCCGTTTAAAAGTGGACTTGGTGATCACCTGAAGATCAATGCTGTTGATCAGTTCTTCAAACAATACATTTAAAATATTTTCAACCCTGAGGGTCAGCCCCAGGGCATCAAATTTGGCTTCATTGTAACTGCCGTACATGGAGGGAATATCAACGGCAAAATGGCGTTTATGATAAATCGCCTCATTGGCCTCATAAATTTTATCTGAAAGAATAATGGTTTTCAGCTCTTTCATGTAAGAAAGAAATGACAGGATCTTATTTTCCAGGTTTTTCTCCTGTAAAGCAGAAAGAAGCTTCTGGGTATCCGGCAGGTTTTCAGAATTAAAGGAAGACAGATATTTTTTTAATTCCAGGTTATCGATCCGATATTTCTGGTTTAAAAGCCTGTGGAACCCGAAAATCATTTTCACCCTTGACCGGTCAAGGTCTGATACATTTGTTACCCCATCAATCAGATGGCACACGGCATCTTCCGTATAGATCAGGTAGTCGTTGGGCTGGGATATCTCCTTTGATTCCAGATACTTTAATATTATTTGCGGCCCGTCAATAAAAGGTCCTGACGCTTCAATCTCCTCATAAATCGACGGGGGAACATAGGGTTTAAGCGTTGTTTTATTCCCGGTTTTCCAGAATAGAATCACTTGTTCGATAAAATCAACGATCCGGCTTGAGCTTTCCACATGGCATTGTTTTCTTAAAAAATGAATCAGCCTGTCCTTTCGCTGACAGGACTCATCCAGCTGGGTGGAAATATCCCGGAGCTGGCCCTCGGCACCGATTTCGTTAAAAAAGGCCGGTAATAACCGTGACAGCTGTTTTACCAGGTTAAACACCGGCTCAATGTCTGAATTCAAAAACTTAGTGATATCCCTTGGGAACAGATCCGTATCCTTGATAAAGACACCACCGATGGACAAGGATATGATCAGGGCTGATAAGAGTCTCCTTGACTTTTTTGGCTGCTGGCCGATCAGGTATAGAAAGGCCCGGATATTTTTCACATGAGCGCTGTTGCTCTTTATCTGCCAGTCCTCGCCTGTTCCTTCGATCATTGGGAACTGGAATCCGTGGTCAACCGCCCGATCAATAAAATGGTTGATCAGGTCAATTTTCGATGTCTTGTAAACCACATCGCCAATTTTATGGATGCAGTCCAGAACGGTTTCCGGGTATTTGCCCTTATGTTCTTTGAGCAGCGAAAACGTCTGGTTGATAATATTGACATCTTTTTTAAAATCCTCATCACCGATCAGGTGGGTAAGGGTGGTGTTAATATCCCGCAGGGCTTGAACATGGATGGAGGAAAGTCCGGGAATATGAATAATATAAAACAGAAAGGTCAGTTTCAGGTGAAAACCTGTTGTATCATCCCCACTCTCGGCCACTATTTTCTGAGGGACCGCCCAAACCCGGCTGACAAAATTCTGATAGCTCACCAGATGGATTAATTCTTGAGTTGCCCTGCAATGCTCCTGCTCCAATGTCTGGATAATGGTTTCAAGTTTTTTTTGCCACACCAATATGGTGGTATTGGAGACCTCTTTTAATATCGCCTGTAACCCACTGCTGAGCTGATTTAAATCCATACTCCGGCCAATCCAGGAAACCGGGTCCTCCTGCTCCAGCCAGTAACGGAAGGAACAATCATAAAACTTCACAAGGAACCGGTTCAGCGACTTAAAAATGGCCTCATCCCCCTTAAGGCAGTCCAGCAGATTTTTTGCAATTTTATCCGGCTGATAATAGGATCTGACAAAAAAATAAAAGGCATCGTCCTCGTAAGCTTCAATTTTCCGGACCGCTTTTTCAATCACCGGAAGAAACCTGTCAAGTTCCTGGTCAGATTCTTTGACAATATGCTGCAAAAACAGCATGACATTATCTGCTGCGCCTGCTTTTACCTTTGCGCTGGAATTTGATTCAAATGATGCCAGAAAAATATCGGCAAACAGTTCCAATGCTCTGTCTCCCGCTGGATGCGCTTTGTATAGATAAAAATAGTTAAGGGAAAGATGCCGGGCTTCGCTGACAATAAATTCCCAGTTTTTATAGGGATGGGACAATTCCTGTAAAAAAATGCTCATCCGGTTTTTGATCCCCACATAGGATGAAACAATGTCCAGAAAAACCTCATATTTTGAGTCAATGACAACATCAACCTTTGTGTCGGATAAATTCACCTCAAGGGCCGTGGATTTCACAAACTGTCCTTTCTTTCCTTGCAACCGGTTTACCTTCTTTGTTCAAATTTTGCACATTTTATCACTTTGACCGGTATTTTCAATGATCTTTATGGATTTTGTCAGCATGCTTTTCTGCATTAAAATATCGACATGCCTGTTTTGGTGGTAAATAACTCAAGCGCCAGGGTTCCGGCCAGAGAATTTCCATTTGAATTAAGACCGGGTGACCAGACGCTTACACATAGCAGACCCGGAATAAAGGCAATGATCCCGCCGCCAATACCGCTTTTTCCCGGCAAGCCCACACGATAGGCAAAATCACCAACCGCATCATAGGTCCCGCAAGTGAGCATGAGGGAATTAATCCGCTTGGCCTGGCTTTTGGTTAATATCTGCTTGCCTGACCAGGGGGACAACCCGTGATTGGCCAGGACTAAAAAGCTTCTGGCAAGATCAATACAGTTCATGCGCAATGAACATTGGAGAAAGTAGGTATCAAGGACCTCTTCCACAGTGTTGTGAAGATTCCCATAACTTTTCAGAAAATTTGCCAGGGCTGCATTCCGAAATCCTGTACTTTTTTCAGATGCTGCTACCTCTTTGTCATAATTGATGTTCGAGTTATCTGACCGCTCCCGGACAAACTCCAGTATGGTCTGGCCGGCATTCTTTGAGTGGGAAAGGATGATATCCACCAGTACCAGTGCGCCGGCATTAATAAAAGGGTTCCGGGGAATTCCGTTTTCATATTCAAGCTGGACAAGTGAATTAAATGGGTTGCCGGATGGCTCCCTGCCCACTCGCTTCCATAACATCTCTTCACCCACAAACTGGAGCGCAAGGGTCAGCGTGTATGCTTTTGAAATGGATTGGATGGAAAAATGTTCCTCTGCGTCTCCGATGGTAAATAATTTTCCATCCAGCGTCTGGACAGCCATCCCGAATTTTTTTAACGGTACTGCTGCAAGCATGGGAATGTAATCTGCAACCTTTCCCTGGGTGATGACAGGTTTGACTTCTTCATGAATTTCTTCAAGTATCTGCCGAAAATCCTTCATACTGCTCCCCTTTTATGAATAATCTGTGTCTTTGAATCCTTGACAGCATGTATCATAAAAAGAGTTTTTCTGAAATGGGTTTGAGGCTGAGTATAATAAGGTTGCAAAATCATTAGATATTGTGGCAATAGTTGCCGATAAAAAATATAAAAAAGGAAAAATCATTGGAAATTGGAAGAGTAAAAGGGAAAGTGCAATATTCTGATATCTACAGAATGGTGTGGCTTTGTATGATGGTGATTCCGGGGGCTGCCTTTTTATGATCCAAAAGAGCTAAAAAATTGTAGGGGTATTATTCATCTTTCAGGATGAATCGTAAGACCCTTTGCTATTTGCTGTTTCTTTTTAGCCAGGATTCAAAATCAAGAGAAATCTCTTTGGGTTCCGGCAGTGCAAGCGCTTTTTCATTGTCTTTCTTTGGGATGAACGTGTGAGCTTCAAGAAATCGTTTAATGTCACCCACCTCTTTTATCAGTGAGGAAAGCTTTAATTCAATATGCAAAAGTGCTTTCTCAATCTGTGGGTGGTTTTCCTTTTTCTCTTGAACAGGCGCTGTTTCTTCAACA
>Ga0180009_10002383_pt1 | contig 22143 bp, 23 predicted proteins | sample OS_PC_MetaG_FD_123537 | JGI IMG/M metagenome (GOLD analysis project Ga0180009, IMG submission 123537) | Groundwater microbial communities from the Aspo Hard Rock Laboratory (HRL) deep subsurface site, Sweden - OS_PC_MetaG | ecosystem: Environmental > Aquatic > Deep subsurface > Groundwater...
AGCCGCGCCTTGCCCGAAAGCGAGACCGGTCCCATACCGAGACGCAGTCCCGCGACGAGGTCGGAGGATGCCCGGTCGAGCCCGGCGCCGGTGCCAGCGTTGACCGCATCCGGCGTTGCCAGCGAATTGGCGCCGGCCAGTTGGAAGGTCTGGCCGAGAACGGCGTCGAGATAGCTGCCGTCGGCGAAATTGGCGAGATAATGCACGCCGACATTCGCCCTCAAGCCGGTATCCTGCCGGTCGGTGCCGGAGAACTTGTTGTAGGTGAACAGGTTGCTTTCGTCGAAAACGAAGCTCTGGGCGTTGTCGTTGGTAATGCCCGGCTCCGCCGGCCCGCCGCGGTAATAGGCCTGCGCCACCGGCTCGATCAGCTGGGTGTTTCCCCCGTCATAGGCCACGAACGGCACGCGCATGTCGATCGCGGCGATCGGGGTGGCCGAGAACAGCGTCGCCGCCGTCGGCTGCAGCGTGCTGGCGCCGTCATAGCTGGCGTAGTCGAGCCGCAGCCCCGCCATCGGCGTGACGACGGCCGGACCGAACAGGAACTGCCGGCTCCAGTCGACCTCGGCCGTAGCGTGGGTCTTGAAGCCCTTGGTGCCGAGACGGTAGGGAATGGCATTTGACGCCACATGGTCGGCATTGCGCGCGACCCCGACGAGATCGCCGCTCATCGTCACCGTCCCGTTCGTCCCCAGGTCGACGACATGATCGGCCGTGATTTTGGGCAACAGCGCCGCCTGCTGGTCCTGCGTCGCCTGTGAGACGTCGCCGAGCAGCCGGAATTCCTGCGCGCGTGCATCGAAATAGGTTTCGGCAGTCAGATACCGCGCATAGACCTCGTTCGTCGTCGGGTTCGGCGTCGAAATCAGGTAGTCGGTAAGGAATGCCGGATCGGTGAAGGTGGTATAGGACCAGCCGGCAGACCATTTTTCGATGGGGGTGAACGCGCCGCTTGTTTGCAGGGCGCCGCGCCAGGCTTCGTTGCCGAATCCAGGGGCGAACTTTGACGGATCTAGCTGGTAGATGCCATGGCCGGTCACGCTGTAGGCGCCGAAGCCGGCGATATCATGCAAAAAGCTGGCGCCCATCAGAAGACCCTGTTCGCTGACGAGCGCCGGCATGAACACCAGGGACTTTCCGGCATCGAGCGGCAGAGTGTAGGTTGTCGCGACCTTGTGGCCGATGGTCTCCGTATATGTGTAGGTCGGCGTGCTGAAACCGGTTTCGACACTGACGGTGAGGTCGGGCATCCGGAGCCAGGGCAGCCAGGCCACGGGCAGGCCGAGAATCTCGAGGATCGGCTGTTCGAGCTCGGTGTAGCCCTCCTTGGTATTCTGCACCATCTTGTGCGTGCGCACCCGCCAGCCGATCCTGCGGCCCTTGGCGTCGATGCAGGTGCCGCACGGCGCGTAGACGCCGTCGTCGATTTCGGTCGTTTCGCCGCGGACCTTGCGGGTCTCGCTGCCGGTGACCATGGCGCCGTCCGGCGTCACCATGACCATGGCGCTAAGAACAGCGTCCTTGAATTCGTCGGTGATCGTCGCCGTGTCGGCCGTGTATTCGATCCCGCCCGGATCGACGATATGGACATTGCCCTCGAGCAGCAGCTCGCGCGTCTTCTGGTTGAAGACCATGCGGTCGGCGGTGGCGAAATAGCCGATATAGCTCAGTCCGACATTGCCGGATGCCGTGATGATGCCGAGATCGGAATCGTAGTGAAGCTCGTCGGCCTCGACGCCGGCCTGCCCGGCATTGGTCGCCGGAATCTGATCGAAGAAATTCTCGGGCAGCAGCTGGGCGGCAAGGGCGGGTCCGGCCAGCGCGAGGGCGGCAAGACCAACAACCACACCGCAAATCCGCAGCGCGCCGGCAATGCCACTCCTGAAGCGTCGAGACGTCATGCTCGGCCGTCTTCCCTGTACAACAGCACCGTCAGGCCGATGACGACCGTGACGACGGCTGGTCCCCACGCCGCGATGTCTGGCGCCAGTACGCCGGCCGAACCTGCCTGTTCAGCCATTTCATTGACGACAAACATCACGAATCCCAAAACGATACCATAAATAACGGTACCGCCGTATGAACCGGTTCTTCGATAACCGGCCGTAAACGCAAACGCAATTAACAAAGTGCCAACGAGCATCAGCGGCAGCGCCGCCAGACGCGAAAAGCGGGTGGCCGCCGCGGCGAGCAGAGCCGGATCGGTCAGCCCGGTGCCGAGCGCCTCGCCGAGCTCGAAAACCGTCAGGTCGCTGGCCGAGGTGAGGCGCAGCCTGAGATCGGCGATGGTGGCGTCGGTCTCGAGGAAAAAGTGGTCGAGGACCTCGCCCTTGCCATTGGCCGTGATCAGCCTGGCCTTGGAAAATACCCACAGCCCGCTCCGCAATTCAGCCTGTTCGGCGACGATCCGCCTCAGGTCGAAATCGCGGCCCAAAAACACGGTCACATCGGCCAGCGACGTCGCACCGGCAAGGGCGCGCCCCGCCGTTACGACGAACCGGCCGCTGTCGGAGCGCTGTTCGAGCCAGATTTCGTTGCTGGCGCCGACGCTGGCGCCGGCGACCTGCGGCGCCGGTTCGATGAAGCGTGACAGCCGGGTGATTTCCGTGTCGGCGACGAGCGCGATGAGCGTGCCGGCGATGGCTATGGCGACGACCGGCCCGCGCAGGATCTGCCAGATCGACAGGCCCGAGGCGCTCATCACGACGAGCGCGCCGTGCCGTTTGAGATTGATCAGGGCGACGATGCCGCCGATCATGACGGTGACGGGCAGGGTACGGATGCTCCAGCGCGCCGAATTGGCGATGACCGACAGGACGGCGATTTCGGTTCCGCGCTCCTTCGCCAGTTCGGACAGTCGCCAGCTGTCGAGCGATTCTCCGAGGGCAATCAGGCAGAAGAAAACAAAGACCACGCCGGACATGGTGCCAACGATATTGAGCGCGATGAACCGGTCGATCCGCCTCATGCCGCGGCCCGTCCCGGTCCCGGCATAAGCCGGGCAATGGCGCCCCAGGCCATCATTCCGGCGCCGATCAGCGTCAGGAACAGCACTCCGGACAGGCCATTTAGGTCGAACAGCAACACCTGATCGGAAATGACCCTGTCGAACAGGGCGAGAACGACGATGGTGATCTCGTGCGGCACGCCCGGGCCGCGCCTTGTGCCCCGAGGCGATCCGGCCAGCGCGATCGCGACCAGGCACATGGCGAACATAAGGGGCATCTCCATCCAGCGTCCCTGTACGTTCCAGCGCTCATAGGGGGCGAGCGGTCTTTGCGCGGCGATCGCCATGAATTCCGGCGTCGTCGTTTCGTCAACCAGGCTGCGATGCGGCGCGTCCTGCGCGATCGACTCGAGGCCGAGCTGATAATTGGCGAAGGCGATTTCGGTGAACGACCTGTCGGGTGCCTGGTACTGGATGCGACCGTCCTCGAGGGAGAGGTAAAGCCCCTGGTCGTCGGAATTGATTTTGGCGCGGCGCGCCTCGTAGGTGCGGCGCGTCTCGGGGTCGCGCGAGTCGTCGGCGAAGAAATCGGTGATGGTGCCGTCGCCGAGCCGCCCGCCGATCTTGACGATGAAGCCGGGCGTCACCTCGCGGAACTGATGCGGCTCGAGCGCTCGCCCGACGAGATCGGCGGCGATCTGCTCAGCCCATTCGCCATTGAGCCGGTACGACAGCGGTTCGAGCCAGTGCGCCAAAAGGCTTACGGCCAGCGCCGACACCGTCGCGGTGAACAAGATCGATTGCCACAGCGCGCCGATGCGCCGCGTCGCGTGGATGGTGTGCAGCTCGCGCGATGTCTGCATGGCCTCGAGCGTGCGCACGATGCCGATGCCGATGCAGATGTGCAGCATGGCCCGCGTCAGCGGCGCGCTCGTCAGAAGCGACTGGCCGAACAGGGTGAAGAGCGACTGCCCCTTGGCGGTGACGAGATCGAACAGCCGCAGCATCTGGGTGGTCCATACGAGAAACACCACCGCCCCGAACAGGAACAGGCCCTGGGCGAAATATTGCCGGCTGAGATAGACTGACAATCGGCCCATGCCGTTTCCGTTTCCGCTCTTGCCCCGGCAAGCCTCACCAGCTTTGGCTCCCGTGGTCAACTGCGCAGCGATATGCCCGATTGCCTCTGCGGGCATTGACCGCGCCGGCATACGCGCTATTGCTGTGGCAAACATAAAAGGCTTTCCGATGTCCCAAGAACTCTTGCTCACGACGGCGGAGCTCGCCGCCGCGCCCGAAGGCGTCACGATCCTGTTCTGCGGTCCCGAGCTTGCCCTCGGGCAAACCGCCACCGCGCACTGGTCGAGGACCGGGCAGGCGCTCGACCGGCTGGCCGCCGCCATCCGCTTCGCCGGCAAGCCGGGCCAATTGCTCGAACTGATCGCGCCGGCCGGTCTTGATGTCGACCGGCTATGGATTTCCGGCGCGCCGGCCGGCAGCGATGGCGCGGCGCCCCCGCTCGCGGCGCGGCGCGAACAGGGCGGTGCCCTGATGGCCCGCATCATGGCAAGCCGCACCGAAAAAGTCGTGATCGTCTGCGATGGCGCCGACCATACGCCGGAGGCCGTCGCCGAACTCGCCGCTGGGCTCAAGCTCAAGCACTACCGGTTCGATCGTTACAAGACGCGCCGCAAGCCCGAGGACGACGCCGCCGAACCCGACACGCTCGCAATCACTCTGGTCGTCGCGGATCCCAAGGCTACCGACAAGGCGATGAAGCGCGCCCTGGCGGTCGCCGAGGGCGTGGTCTTCGCCCGCGATCTCGTCAACACGCCGCCTAACATTCTCGGACCCGAGGAACTGGCCGATGCCGCAACAGACCTTGCGGGACTTGGCGTCGATGTCGACATCCTCGACCATGCCCGGATGGAAAAGCTCGGCATGGGGGCGTTGCTCGCCGTTGCGCGCGGCTCGGCCCGGCCGGCCCGGATGGCGGTCCTGTCCTGGAATGGCGGCAAGACGGGCGAGGCGCCGCTGGCGTTGGTCGGCAAGGGCGTCGTCTTCGACACCGGCGGCATCTCCATCAAGCCCGCCGCGTCGATGGAGGACATGAAGGGCGACATGGGCGGCGCGGCCGCCGTGCTCGGCACCATCAAGGCGCTGGCCCTCAGGAAGGCCAAGGCCAATGTCGTCGGCATTTGCGGCTTCGTCGAAAACATGCCGGACGGCAATGCCTACCGGCCCGGCGACATCGTCACCTCCATGTCAGGTCAGACCATCGAAATCGTCAACACCGACGCCGAGGGCCGGCTCGTGCTCGCCGACGCGCTTTGGTACGCTCAGGACCGCTTCAAACCGAGCGCGGTGATCGACCTCGCCACCCTGACCGGCGCCATTCTCGTGGCGCTCGGGCAGGACCATGCCGGCCTGTTCTCCAATGACGATGCACTGGCGGGGCGACTTGCCGAGGCCGGCGCGGCGTCCGGTGACAAGCTCTGGCGCCTGCCGATGGGGCCAGCCTATGACAAGCTCATCGAGTCCCGCTTCGCCGACATGAAGAACTCGGGCGGCCGCTTTGGCGGTTCGATCAGCGCGGCACAATTCCTCAAGCGTTTCATCACCGACACGCCCTGGGCCCATCTCGACATCGCCGGCACCGCCTTCGGCAGCCCGGCGGGCGAAATCAACTCGTCCTGGGGCACCGGCTTCGGCGTTGCCCTGCTCGATCGTCTGGTCCGCGACCATTACGAGGGCTAGTGTCGAACGGGCATGAACAGCGTCCGTCACGGCGACCAGCGTCGTGGCGGACGCGGGTCGGCGCGTGAGGCAAGAGATGACCGAGATATTATTCTACCACCTCGAACGCCATCCGCTCGAACGGGTCCTGCCGGTCCTCATCGAGAAGAGCCTCGGCCGTGGCTGGCGCGTGGTGGTCGAGACGGGCAGTACCGAACGCCTGCAAAGGCTCGACGAGACGCTGTGGACCTATCGCGACGACTCGTTTCTGCCGCACGGGGTGGCGGGAGGCCCGGGCGAGGCGGACCAGCCGGTGCTGCTGACCACCGAACCCGGCAATGCCAATCGGGCCGACATCCGTTTTTACGTCGACCGCGCCGTGCCTGAATCCGTCGATGGCTATCAACGCATCGTCTTTTTGTTCGACGGCCACGATCCCGACGCCATCGCCGAGGCGCGCGCCGCCTGGAAGGCGCTGCGCGACGGAAACGACCTCACCTATTGGCAGCAGGACGCCAACGGACGCTGGGAGAAAAAGGCAGGGGCCTGAAAGCGCTAGCCCTGCGGCGCATCTTCCTCGTCGCTCATCAGCATGTCCTCGGCGATCATGCCGAAATACATATCGACCAGTTCGTAGCAGATCGACACTTCCTCGGTTTCCGGATCGTAGAAGGCGTTGGGCTCGCCGCATTGCGTGGCGCGGATGGTGATCGGGCGCGGCAGGGCGAAGCTCGCGGAAATGTCGGTCGCCGCCAGTTCGAGAACGCCTGACGCCTTGAGCGCCTCCTCGGCCCAGCCATAGACTTCGCCACCATCCTCATAGACCACGGAAATCGGCTGGTCCGTCCCCAGATAGGGTTGCAGAAGGGCGGAAATGCTCGCTTCGACCTGGGCGAAATCGAAGCCGCAGCTTTCCTGCCGGTCCGGATCCATTTCCATGTAGTTGGCGGCGTCGGCGAAGCCGTCGGGATCGCTGCCCACGAGCAGGCAGGTGATGCCGTAGGCGCGCTGCAGGTCGAGGCTGTGCTCGTCGTAGAAGTCGGAGACCTCGAATTCCTCGACCTGGGAATCCGCCAGTTCCCAGCCGTAGATCGCGTCGGTCAGCGCCTGATCGGCCTCCGGGCTCTGCTGGGCGAGCAGGGAATAGGTGGCGATGTTGTCGACCGCGTCCTCTTCCTTGCCGAGCACCGGGATGCCGAACTGATGGATCAGCATATGTCCGAGCTCGTGATAGAGCACGAACCAGGTGTTGTTGACGGCGAATTCGTCGGCCGAGAGCGTCTGCTCTTCCGTCAGTTGCTGCGCCTGCGCTCCGGTCAGCGCGGCGGCCAGGCCCGCCAGGGCAACGATGATAGACAGTCTCCGCATGAAGCTTTCTCCAAAAGGGAGGCTGGAGAATGCCGGATTTTTGCAGTAGCGCAAGCTGATATTGCATTGGAACAAGTCGAGACTGGCCCCGCTGCTCGTTCAGTCGGACTCCTCCGACCGCATGTCGGCGACCAGCATGTCGAAATAGTCGCCGATAAGCTCGTAGCAGACCAGAACTTCCCTGGTCTCCGAATCGTAAAAGGCATTGGCTTCGTCGCACAGGGTGGCGCGTATGGTGATCGGCGCCGGCAGGGCAAAGCTGGAGCCGATGTCTTCGGCCGTCTTTTCAAGTATTTTCGAGCGCTTGAGGATGCGTTCGGCCCAGCCGAAATCGGCGCCGCCGTCCTCGTAGACCACCTCGATCGGCGCGCCCTCGCCGATATAGGGGCTTAGCAGGGCGACAAGGCTCGTCTCCACCTGGGCATAGTCGTCGGCGCAGCTGCGCTGGCGGCCGGTATCCATCTCCATGTGGTCGGCGGCGTCGCGGAACTTCTTGCGGTCGTTGCCGACCATGAGGCAGGTGATGGCGAAGGCGCGCTGTAGGTCGAGGCTGTGCTCGTCGTAGAAGTCGGACATGTAAAAGGAATCGTAGCGCGCGTCCGACAACATCCAGCCATGGCTCGCATCGATCAGCGCCTGATCTGACGTGTCGCTGCCGAGCGCCAGCAGGGCAAAGGTGGCGATATTGTCGACCGCATCTTCCTCGCGGCCGAGAACCGGCAGGCCGAGCTGGTCGACAAGCATGTGCCCGAGCTCGTGATAGAGCACGAACCAGGTATTGTTGACGGCGAATTCGTCGGCGGCGTGCACCTGTTCGCGCGTCAGGTCCTGCGCGATCGCATCCATGGGGCCGGCGGCAAGGCCCGCCACAAGCGCGATCAGTCCCGCCAGTTGGTTCCGCATCGGCATCGCCTTTCTGCGCTAATCAGAATGCCAGCTTTGCCTTGGCGCGCAAGTCCCTTCACGCGCATGTTTCGGCATCTGGCGCCCGGCGCAAAACGCAGGCAAACTTGAAAAAATCGATCAGGAAAGGGATGGGCTTGCCCTACGAGCTTTTGAAGACCCTGCATATCGCATCCGTTCTGGTCTGGTTCGGCGGCGTGCTGATGAACGGCGTGGTGCTTGGCGTGCTGGCGTCGACGGCGGATGCATTGGCGCTGCCGGCCGTGCGGCGGCTGCGCCGGTGGGACCTTTTTGTGTCCAATTCGGCGCAAGCGCTGGCCTGGGTTTTCGGCATCTGGCTGATCGTTAGTGGTGGCTGGTATTTCAGCGTCGGCATCCCGGACGGCTGGCTGCTCGCCAAGCTGGTCTTGGTATCCGTCCTGTCGAGCCTTCACGGCAGCCAGACGGCGGTGTTGCGCAAGCGCGCCAGGGGGCTTGCGGCCGAGCGCCGCCTGTTCCTGACGGCGCATTCGGCCTGGCTGGTGCTCGCCTGCGCCATCGCCATTCCATTGCTGGTGGTGTTCAAGCCGTTCTAGCAGACGCTAGCCCATGTAATTGCACAGATCCGCATCGAAGCCTGGCTCGCCATCGTACCAGATGCGGACATTGCACGGCTCATAATCGAAGGGCGCGATCGGGCCAGCGCAGAACGGCGCTTCCTCGGTCAGCACCTCCACATACCATTGATGCCCGATATAGGTATCGAACACGACTTCCTCTTCCGGCTGCAACAGGCCGTAATCGGCAAGAAACCCGTCGAAATCGGCCCAATAGAGCTGAACTGCGTACTGGGTCGAATTGTAAAAGCCGATCCTGGTCTGATCCTCGCTTTGCGGCGAGGGAAACGTCGAGAGCTCGCACTCGTCGGCAAAGGCTGCCGGCGCGGCGAGGGCGATAGCGGCCAAGGCAAACAGCCCGAAGGCACTGGGTTTTTTCATGAAATGGTTCTCGAAAGCGGGTATCGTGTGGGACGATGAGAGTGCCGGGAATTTGCGGAGCGGTACAGCCGATTTTTTACATGCGCGTCATGCCCTCTGTCCCGGCTCCCATCCGGGCGGTGCCATCTCGAAACCTTCGAACCGGAAGCCCGGAGCCACCGTGCAGCCGACGAGGGTCCAGGCACCGAGCGGCGCGGCGGACTGCCAATGCCCTTTGGGCACGACGATCTGCGGCCGCTCGCCGCCGGTGACGTCGTTGCCGAGCACCAGCATCTCGCGCCACGTCCCGTCGGGCGACAGGCTGAGTTGCAGCGGCCCGCCGGCATAAAAATGCCAGATCTCGGTGGCATCGACGCGATGCCAGTGCGAGCGGTCGCCCTTTTCCAGCAGATAATAGATCGCCGTCGACACGGCCCGTCTGTCGACCGCGTCGGCATCGCGGAAGGTTTGCCTGAACCAGCCGCCCTCCGGATGGCGCTGCATGTCGAGCCGCGCAATCAGGTCCCTGGCATCCATCATTGGTCTCCATCCACCAGTTGCGCCGCCTCGGCATCTTCCAGCTCGGCACTCCTTGCGAGCCAGGCTTCCTCCAGCTCGGCAATGCCCGCCTCGAAGCGCGCCTTGTCCTTGCCCAGGCTTATCGCCTCGTCGGGCGCGCCTTCATAGAGCCTGGGGTCGGCCAGCCGGTTCTCGAGCTTGGCGAGTTCGGTTCGCAGGCGTGCCGTCTTGTCCTCGATCAGCTTGATCTGCTTGCGGAGCGGCGCCAAGCGGGCGCGACGCTCGGCCGCCTCCTGCCTTTGCGACCGGCGGTCGAAGGTCGAGCCGGCGGTCTGCTTCTGGACGCCGCCCGAACTCTGCGTGCCGGCGAGCAGAATCCTTTCGTAGTCGGCCATGTCGCCGTCGAACACCCGTATCGTGCCGTTCTCGGCGATCCAGATCTGGTCGACCGTCGCCTCGATCAGGTGGCGGTCGTGGCTGATGATCAGGACGGCGCCCCGGTAGTCGTTGAGTGCCATGGTGAGCGCGTCGCGGCTGTCGATATCGAGATGGTTGGTCGGTTCGTCGAGGATCATCATCGACGGACCGGTGAAGGTGATCAGACCCATCAGAAGGCGCGCCTTCTCGCCGCCCGAAAGGTTCTCGGCCGGCGTGTCCATCTTCTGGGTCGACAGGCCGATCTGGGCGACGCGCGCCCGCCGCTGCGCCTCGGTCGATTCCCACATCAGCGCGTCGACATGTTCGAGGGCGCTCTTTTTCGGCTTGAGGAGGTCGAGCTGGTGCTGGGCGAAATAGGCGGTCTCGAAGCCGCGCCCGCGTCTGATCTTGCCGTCCATCGGCTTCAATTCGCCGGCGATGAGCTTGGCGAAGGTCGACTTGCCGTTGCCGTTGACCCCGACCAGGGCGATGCGGTCGTCCGGCTCGATCCTCAAATTGAGCTTTCTGAGCACCGGCACGTCGGTATAGCCGACCGCGACGTTCTCGAAATCGAGCATGGGCGAGGCCATGGCCCGTTTCGGATTGGGAAAGGAAAAGGGCAGGGTGCCTTCCTCGAGCAGCGCCTCGGGCGGCCGCATCTTCTCGATCATCTTGATGCGCGCCTGCGCCTGCTTGGCCTTGGACGCCTTGTAGCGAAAGCGGTCGACGAAGGACTGCATGTGGGCGACGCGTTCCAGCGTCCGCTCGCGCGTCTTGCCCGCCAGTTCCATCTGCATGCGGCGCGTCGTTTCGAACGTGTCGTAATTGCCGCGATAAAAGGTCAGCTTGCCACGGTCGAGATGCACGATCGAGGTCGCCGCCTTGTTGAGAAGATTGCGATCATGGCTGATCATTATGACCGTGTACGGGTAGCTGGCGAGATAATTCTCGAGCCACAAAGTGCCCTCGAGGTCGAGATAGTTCGTCGGCTCGTCGAGGAGCAGCAGGTCCGGCCGCGAGAACAGAACGCCGGCAAGCGACACGCGCATGCGCCATCCGCCCGAGAGTTCCGAACACGACCCTTTCTGGCGCTCGTGGGCGAAACCGAGCCCGCGAAGAATGCTCGAGGCCCGCGCTTCGGCCGAATGGGCGTCGATATCGACGAGCCGAGCATGGATTTCGGCGATGCGGTGGCCGTCCTCGATGTCTTCGGCTTCGCGCATGAGCGCGGCGCGCTCGGTATCGGCCTTCATGACCATGTCGAGCACGCTGTCGCGGGTCGCCGGAGCTTCCTGCGCCACGGTGCCGATCCGCGCCCTGGGATGAACCTCGATGTCGCCATCATCGGGCAGCATCTCGTGCATGATCAGCCGGAACAGCGTCGTCTTGCCCGAGCCGTTGCGGCCGACGAACCCGGTCTTCGAGCCGGCCGGCACCACCACGCTCGCCTTGTCCAGCAGAACGCGGTTGTCGATCTTGTAGACGAGATCGGAAATGGTGAGCATTTTGCGGACCGGCAAAAGGGGCGGGAATGGCGTTTTGGTGTTCGCCATCGGTGAACAATGTGTCGGGCGCGCACCGCCGCGCCCGGCCCTGCCAATAGCGCACTCGGCCCATTCTGTTCAACCGGGTGCGCGCCCGGCCCCGGATTTTCGGAGCGTCACTCGACTGTGCGCCGGTATCCCCGCTGAAACCGGCGAAGAAGTGTGTGACCACAACACGGGAATGTGCCTTCTTGTCAATAGCTTGGCGTGCTCCAAATAGATCGTCGATTTACGATGGTCACCAAAGGAGACACAACATGACCAAGCCAAGGATCGGCATTATCGTCGGAAGCGTGCGCGAGGGCCGGTTCGCCGACGCCGCGCTCACCTGGTTCGAGCCCATCGCGAGGGCCCGCACCGACCTCGAGTTCGAAGTGCTCGATCTCAAGGACTACAAGCTGCCGATGTTCGATGAGGCGGCGCCTCCCGGCATGGGCCAGCCGGCCGCGAACGCCGAAGGCCAGCGCTGGCGCAACAAGCTCGCCGAGATGGACGGCTATGTCTTTGTCACCGCCGAATACAATCGCGCGCCGACCGGTGTCCTGAAAAACGCCATCGACTGGGCCTATTACGAGTGGAACCGCAAGGCCGCCGGCTTCGTCGGCTATGGCAGTGCCGGTGGCACCCGCGCCATCGAGCAACTGCGGAACATCGCGGCCGAACTGCAGATGGCCACAGTCCGTCGCGCCGTACAGATCGACATCATGCCGATGTGGATGGAAGGCAAGAAGATCGAAGACTTCCCCCGTCACGAAAAGGACGCCGGCAAAATGCTCGACCAGCTCGCCTGGTGGACGTTGGCGCTGAAATCGGCGCGCGACGCCGAGCACAAGGCCGCGGCCTGATCCATGCGCTTTGGCGGTTCGGGGCGCCACTGCGCGCCCCGGCTGAGGCCATTTGTCCGGGTTCCGAAGCTGGCGCGACTTGCCCCCGTCATCCATCACGGCTAAAAGCGCGCCAGTTTCAACCCATCCGACAACCCCGGACAGAACAATGGCCCTCGAGCGCACCTTTTCGATCATCAAACCCGACGCCACCCGCCGCAACCTCACCGGCAAGATCATCGCCAAGTTCGAGGAGAACGGCCTGCGCGTCGTCGCGTCAAAGCGCATCCACATGACCAAGGCCATGGCCGAGGGCTTTTATGCCGTCCACAAGGGCAAGCCCTTTTTCGACGAACTGGTCGAGTTCATGACTTCCGGCCCGGTCGTCGTGCAGGTTCTCGAGGGCGAGAACGCCATTCTGAAGAATCGCGAGATCATGGGCGCCACCAATCCGGCAAAGGCCGATCCCGGAACGATCCGCAAGGAATTCGCCGTGTCCTTCACCGAGAACTCGGTGCATGGTTCCGACGCGCCGGAGACAGCGGCGCAGGAGATCGGGTACTTTTTTGCGGATGTTGAAATCGTCGGTTGATAGCGTCATGCTGTCGCGGCGCGGCAGGTGCCAAAGCTGATAAAAGAGCACGCGGCGCCATGCCGCCCTGTGCATTCGGGAGAAGCATCAGATGAGCCAAAGAAATCTCTACATCATCATCGCCGTGATCGTGGTTGTCGTTCTTGGCGGCGGTTATTACTGGTACCAGCAATCCAGCCAGCCGGCTGCCACCGTGACGACTGAAGCGCCGGCGAGCGCTGCCCCGGCTGCCGACGCTGCCGCACCAGCCGCGGACGCCGCAGCCGAAACCAGTTCCGACTGATCGTCCGCCAGAGCGTTTTCGAAAACGACAAGGCCGCTTTCGGGCGGCCTTTCAGTTTTAGGGGCGCGCGCGCCGGTGACAAGCAACCGCCAGACCCGCGCCAGCGAGCCGCCGATCTCTTGTGGAGAATACCGATGAGCCAGCGCGCTCTTTACGCCGTGATCGCCATCCTCGTGGTCGCCGTCGCCGTTCTCAGTTTCGCCTGGTATCAGGAATCGAGCCGGCCAGCGGCCATCACCGTCGAACTCCCGAACGGGAGCATTTCGATCGGCGAAGACGGGGTTTCTGTCAAAACCGACTAGTTTTTGCCTGATCCGTACCGTCGTGAGAGCCTTCCCGCGCCAGCTAAACCAGGAGCAAAACATGCCTTACGTCAATGTCCGCATCACCGAAGGAAACGTCACCGCCGAGCAAAAGCGCGAGGTCATCGCCGGCATTACCGATCTCCTCGTCCGCGTCCTCGACAAAAGCCCAGACTCGACCTTCGTGGTCATCGATGAAGTGCCGACCGACAACTGGGGCTTCAAGGGCACGTCGGTTTCCGAGTTGCGCCAGCGCTAGGTCATGTCACGTTTTGATGGACCTAAAACACATGACCTAAGCCATTGAGTGGTCGCATGGTCGAACCGGAAAAGTGGTGTCCAGTTTTCGAGGAACAGGCTCTGGCCGGCGCTCGGGCCGCGCGGCGCCCGCCTTTCAGCATGTGGCGGCCATAGCTGGGATGAGCGCCGCCGATTTTTCGACCCTTGCCGGTGAGAACCCGCATGCCGGCGGCGGGGGCGATGACGGAGCAACGGAGGCGAGGGAACGGCATTCCTTCTTGTGAAAAGGCTCACCGCACGCCTTCCGGCTGACATCACAATGTCTTCCCGCTATGCTCCACTTTTGGCTCCGAGCTCCGACACGCCATGAACAAACCCGTCCAGCGCATTGCCCGTTCAGCCTGCCCGCACGACTGCCCCTCGGCCTGCGCCCTCGACGTCGAAATCCTCGACGACCGCACGATCGGGCGGGTGCGCGGCGCCCGGGACGATCCCTATACCGCTGGCGTCATCTGCGAAAAAGTCGCCCGTTATGCCGAGCGCGTCCATCATCCCGACCGGCTGCTCTATCCGCTGAAACGCGCCGGCGGCAAGGGCGAAGGCAGGTGGCAACGCCTTTCCTGGGACGCGGCTCTCGACGAGATCGCCACGCGCTTCCGCGCCATCGAAATCGAACACGGGCCCGAGGCGATCTGGCCCTACAATTACGCCGGCACGATGGGCCATGTGCAGCGCGACAGCCTCGATCGCCTGCGCAACGCGCGCTTCTATTCGCGCCAGTTCGGCACCATCTGCATCATGTCGTCCTGGCCCGGCTACATCGCCGGCACCGGCCTGCTCGCCGGCGTCGATCCGGTCGAGATGGCCCATTCGGACGCCGTGATCGTCTGGGGGACCAATGCGGTGCATACCCAGGTCAACGTCATGACCCATGCCATGCGCGCCAAGAAGCGCGGCGCCCCGCTCGTCGTCATCGACATCTATGAAAACGCCACGATGCAGCAGGCCGATCTCGGCCTCGTCCTCAGGCCCGGCAGCGACGGGGCGCTCGCCTGCGCCACAATGCATGTGCTGCTGCGCGACGGTTTGGCCGATCGGGAATTTCTCGAGGATTTCACCGATTTCGACGCGGAAATCGAAGCGCATCTGATGGGCTGGACGCCGGAGCGCGCCGCCGCGATCACCGGGCTGGGCACCGAAAGGATCGAAGCCTTCGCCCGGCTCGTCGGCACGCACAAGGCGAGCTATTTCCGCCTCGGCTATGGCTTCGCCCGCCAGCGCAATGGCGTCACCAACATGCACGCGGCCCTTTCCGTACCGGCCGTGACCGGCGCCTGGCGCCATCGCGGCGGCGGCGCGTTCCTGTCCAATTCCGGCACCTGGGGTCTCGACAAGTCGCTGATCGAGGGTGCCGAAGACGCATCGGTCCGCCGCCTCGACATGTCCGAGATCGGCCCGATCCTTTGCGGCGACGACAAGGCGCTAAAGCACGGCGGTCCGGTCAGGGCGCTGCTCGTCCAGAACACCAATCCGGTCAATGTCGCGCCCGAACAGCAAAAGGTGCGCAAGGGCTTCATGCGAGAAGACCTGTTCACCGTGGTCCATGAGCAGTTCATGACCGAAACGGCGGAACTGGCCGATATCGTCCTGCCGGCGACCATGTTCCTCGAGCATTCCGACTTCTATACCCGCGGCGGCCACAACCGGATCGTCCTCGGCCCCAAGCTGATCGAGGCGCCGGGCGAAGCCCGGCCGAACCTTTTCGTCATCAACGCGCTTTTGCAGCGTCTGGACTCGGCGCCGCAACCGGCCGACGGGCTGTCCGACCGCCAGATCATGGCCGAAACCTTTGCGCGCTCCGGCTTCGGCGACATCGCCGAAATCGAGAGGCGCGGCTTTGTCGACCGCGCCCGCCCCGATGATGCGGCCCATTTCCGCAACGGCTTCGCCTGGCCGGACGGGCGCTACCGTTTCCGGCCCGACTGGCCCGCCGTCGCCGCACTCAAGGGCTACGATTTCGTCGGCGATCCCGCGGTATTGCCCAGGCTGGTCGATTTCTGGGACAGCAACGAAAAGCCCGACGCCAAGCACCCCTTCAAGCTCGCGACCAGCCCGGCCCGCAGCTTTCTCAACTCGAGCTTTGCCGAAACGCCGGGGAGCCAAAAGCGCGAAGGCGCCCCCAGCCTGATGATCCATCCGGACGATGCCGCGAACCTCGGGGTCGGGGAGGGCGACGCGGTCCGCATCGGCAATTATCGCGGCGAAGTCGAATTGACGGCGCGCCTGTTCGGCGGCGTGCTGCCCGGAATCGTCATTGCCGAAGGCCTGTTTCCCAACAAGGCGCATCGAGGCGGCGGCGGCATCAACGCCCTGACCTCATCGGCTCCGGTCATGCCCTTCGGCGGCGCCGCCTTCCACGACGTCGCGGTGTGGATCGAGAAAGTGGCGGGCTGAGGCGCGTCAGGCATAGGCCTTGAAAAAGAAGATCACCGTCAGAAAGACGCCGAGCAGGATGATGCCGATGCGCAATACCGCGACCGGGATCAGGTGGGCCAGCCGCGCCGCCACATAGCCGCCGATCAGCGTGCCGGCAAAGGCCGCGCCGCCCTGGAACCAGGCGATGGTGTCGCCAAGGCCGAAACGGACGATGGCGACGAGCGCCACCAAGGACGAGACGCACAGCTTCAGCCCGTTCATGGCGCTGAGGTCGCTCAGCCCGTTGAGGGCGAACACGGCGAGCAGCAGGATGCCGAGCCCGGCGTTGAAAAAGCCGCCATAGACGCACACGGCGAACAGCAGCGCGGCCGCAAGCACGAGGCCGAGCCGGCCGAAGCCGCCGGCATGCGTCCTCAGCATGGCGTTGAGCCGTCCACCGAAGACGAACAGCAGCACCGCGATCAGCATCAGCCAGGGAACGACCCGCTCGAATTGGGCGTCGGACTGGGTCAGCAGCAGTTCGGCGCCGAGCCAGCCGCCGAGCACGGCCATCAGCGCATAGCCGATCAACCGGCTGCGATGGCGGCTGATGGCCGGCCAGAAGGCGATGGCGCCGCTGATATAGCCGGGCAGGGAGGCAAAGGTATTGGTGGCGTTGGCGGCGACCGGCGGCACCCCGGCCAGCAAGAGAGCTGGAAAGGTAACAAACGAGCCGCCTCCAGCGAGCGAATTCATCGCGCCACCGATCACGCCCGCAACGAAAAGCATAAGGATTTCCATCGCCTGGTCCCCAATTGCGGGCGGAACATCATGGCTTTGCGCAATCCGGTCCAATTCTTTTTGGCAATCGAAATCACGCCCGGCGCTGATGGCACGTCTTGACGAAACCTGGTGCCGCGCCTATGTGCAGCGCCGGGCCGGGATACGCCTGCCGTCCGCCGGAAGGTTTCCGTTGGTGAAGTATCCTTGAAGCGATCACAGCATGTACGCTCATCCGGATGGAGGCGCGGCATGGCAATGCGGACCCCGTGCATCTGTCGCCTTGAACCCGTTTGAGGTCATTATGCCCTATTCGCTCTCTGCCCTAAGCCCCGAAATCCTCAAGGTCGAGGCGCGCGTCCTGCGCGAGGAATGCGCCAGCTCCGGCGAAACGATTTCCCATTCCGAAGCCCTCGAACGCACCGCGAAAGCACATGGCTATCGCGACTGGAACACCGCCGTTGCGGCCTTGCCGGTGCCGATGACCTGTCCCGTCGCCCTCGGCGACAGGGTTTCCGGCACCTATCTCAAGCAGCGCTTCGCCGGCCGCGTCATCGCCACCGCGATCCTTGCGGGAGAACAGCTCTACAAGGTGACGATCAAGTTCGACGAACCGGTCGACGTCGTGACTTTCGACAGCTTCTCGGCCTTCCGCCAGCGGGTGACGGCGACCGTCGACGCCTATGGCGTGTCGCCGGCCCACACCAGCGACGGCGAACCGCATATGCGGCTCGACCCGAAGCGGGCGGACAAGCGCAAGGACAGGCGCTAGCCGGCCAGCTTGCCTAGTTCCTCGACGAGGAGGTCGAAAACCAGCCGCACCCTGCGGCTGGTATGGACCTCGCGATGCGTGGTCAGCCAGATCGGGATGTCGAGCGGCTGGGTGAGATCGGGAAGCACGGCGACAAGATCGGGATCGCGGGCCGCGATGCGGGTGGGAAACACGCCAAGGCCGATGCCGGCGCGCACCAGCTCGAGCTGGACGAGGTGGCTCGAGGAGATCACCCGCATATTGGCCATCTCGAAGGCAAAGCCGTAGTGCCCGAGGCCCTGGATGAGCAGTGCGGTCTCGTCGAAACCGATCACGGTCGCGTTGGCGAGCGCCGCGACCGACCGGGGCGATCCGATGCTTTCGAGATAGGCCCTTGAGCCGTAGAGCCGGCCGCGATCGTCGGCAATCTTGCGCGCGATCAGCTCGGGCTGTTCCGGCCGGAAGCTGCGGACGGCGATATCGGCTTCCCGCCGCCGCAAATCCTTGGTGTCGTTCGAGGCGACGATCTCGATGTCGATGCCCGGCGCCTCGCGCCGCAAGCGGGCGATGGCCGGCGGCAGGTAGTAGGCGGAATACATCTCGCTCGCGGTAATGGCGATCTTGCCTTCGATCTGGTGCGCCTGACCCGAGGCGGCCAGCGACATGCGGCCCGCCGCCTCGCCCATCTCCCGAACGTGATCGAGCAGTTCGAGCCCTGACGGCGTCAGCACCAGCCCGCGCCCGGCCCGCTCGAACAGGATGACGCCGAGCTCCTCCTCCAGGCCATCGACCTGCCGGCCGAGTGTCGGCTGCGTCATGCCCAGCGCCCGCGCCGCCGCCGAGAGCGATCCTTCCTCGGCCGTGACGAGAAAGGCCCTTGCCCGGTTCCAGTCGAATTTCACCCGCCGCCAATCCATGCGAAAACGCATATCAGAAGTGGGAATTCAGTCAATTCCTCGCTGAAAGACGCATGGGTACACAGGGGTATCGCAAAACACAGCCAAGGAATGCCCCGATGAAAGCCGCCATCTACGAAAAATACGGTTCCCCCGACGTCGTCGAAATCCGCGACGTGCCGCGCCCGCAAATCGCCGAGGACCAGGTGCTGGTTCAGGTTCATGCCTCGAGCATCACCACGGCCGACTGGCGCTTTCTCGCTTCCGCCTTTCCAGGCCTTTTGTGGCTGCCCGGGCGGCTGATGGCCGGGCTCTTCCGTCCCAAAAAGCCGATTCTCGGCACGGAGTTCGCCGGCCGCGTCGTCTCCGTCGGTTCAGGGGTCAGCGCGTTCAAGCTTGGCGACGACGTCTTCGGCTTCTCCGGGGCTTTTGGCGCCCATGCCGAATACATCGCCGTCGACCAGGCCGGCTCGATTACCCACATGCCCGACGGGTTCGATCATGCCGAGGCGGCGGCTCTGCCGTTCGGCGCGGTCTGCGCCCTGGTATTCCTTCGCGACTTCGCCGGGGTCCAGAAGGGCAACAAGGTGCTGATCGGCGGCGCGTCCGGCGGCGTCGGTGTCTTCGCCGTGCAGATCGCCAAGGCGCTCGGTGCCGAAGTCACCGCCGTCGCCAGCAGCCGCAATACCGAGCTGCTGCGCGCCCTCGGCGCTGACCGCGTCATCGACTACACGAGGGAAAACGCCGCCGATCTCGGGGAAATCCACGATGTCGTCTTCGACACCGCCGGTACCATGCGTTTCGCCCGCGCCAAAAAGATGCTGAAACCAAAGGGTCTGTTCCTGCCGCTCGAGATCTCCATCTCCGACTCGCTGATCGGCATGATCACCAACATGTTTGGCGGCAAGCGCATCGCCGTCCACGTCAATGGCGACAGCAAGCAGGACCTCGAAACCGTCGCCGCCATGCTGCGCCGCGGCGAGATTCGGCCGGTTATCGACGGTACCTATCCGCTCGCCGACATCGCCAACGCCTATGCTCGCGTCGAAACCCGCCACAAGACCGGCTCGGTGATCATCGACATCGCCGGCCGCGCGAGGACCCGCGTCGCCGCCTGATCCGATGCTGCAACACATTTCCCGGAGGACTTTCGACATGACCCACACCGCCAGGCTCGCCACTCCCTTGACCCTCGCCCGTACCGGCGGCGCTCTCTACTTGCTGATTGCCGTCGCCGGCGGTTTCGCCATCGGCTACCTGCCGACGATCCTGTCGGTACCAGGCGACGCTGTCGCCACGGCCCTAACAATTGCCGACAACATGGAGCTGGCTCGGCTCGGCATCTTCGCAGAAATCATGGTGCTGCTCGCCGAGATCGGCCTCACGGCCATCCTCTACGAGCTGCTGACCCCGGTCAGCGCGTTCTGGGCGCGCACCGCGGCGTGGTCGCGCCTGCTCATGGTCGCCATCCAGGGCGTCAACATTGCCCTGTCGGGCCTGGCGCTCAACCTGATCGGCGCCGCCACGAGCCCGGCTGACGTCGCTGAGACCACCGATCTGCTGCTCAGGCTGCGCGATACCGGCGTCGACCTGTGGGGCCTGTTTTTCGCCATGCACCTCGCCATTCTCGGGTCGCTGGTCTTCGCCTCGGGCTATCTGTCGAAAATCCTCGGCGCGGCCATCGCTCTTGGCAGCCTCGGCTATCTGTTCGACAGCCTCGCGACGCTGGTGCTGCCGGGCAACGACATCGTCGGCTTGGTCGCCATGGTTTTCCTTGGTGTGTCGATGGTGGGCGAGATCGGCTTCACCTTCTACCTGCTGATCCGCGGCCTCGACGAAAAGGCCTATGCGGCAATAACCGCCTGATCCCGAACCGTGCCGGGCGGCATCTGCCCGGCACACCCTCTCGATAACAACCATCCCAACCAGCCCGCCGCGCGGCGGGACCCGTCGAACTCTGCCTTTTGAAAGGAAAGACAAATGACCAACGCAACCCGTGCTTCCGCCGCGACCTTCCGCTGGGCCGGTCTTCTCTACCTTCTCGTTTTCGTTTTCGGCATCGTCAGCGAAGTGTTTCTAAGGTCGCCCGCCATCGTTTCCGGCGACCCCGAAGCGACCGCTGCAAACATTCTTGCGTCGAACGGAGCCTTTTATCTGAGCGTTGCCGCCGACCTCGTCATGGTGCTTTCCGACGTGGCGCTGGCGCTGCTGCTCTTCGTCATCTTCCGACCGGTTTCCAAGACCCTCGCCATGGTCGCCGCCGGCTTCCGCCTGACCCAGTCGGCCGTTCTCGCGGTCAATCTTTTGAACCTGTTCGCCGGCGCGGCGCTCGTCATGCATCCGGCAGGGCTTGCCGGGTTCAGCACGGAACAGTCGAACGCACTTGCCCTGTTCTTCATCGAACTGCATGGCGCCGGCTACGATCTCGGCCTGTTCTTTTTCGCCATCGCCTGCCTCGTGCTCGGCCGGCTGATCGTGAGATCGGACTTGGCGCCGTCCGTGCTCGGCTATGTCGTCGCCGCGTCCGGCCTCGTTTATTTCGCCGGCTCCACCGCGGCATTCTTCGCGCAGGACTTTGCGGAAGCGGTCTCCTACTTCTACGTCATCCCGATGGTCGCCGAGGCCTGGTTCGCGCTCTGGCTTCTGGCCAGGGGCCTGCGCGGCGGTGTCGCCCAGCCGCTTGCGGCATGATGCGGATCGGCGGGCAGGAACAAGGGAAGGCGCGGGGGCATGCTCCCGCGCCTTTTTCATGCCGCCGGCAGATAGGCGCCCGCCACGAAGGCGCGGCGGCGGACGGTCCTGCGGATGAGCCATTCGGCATAGACCATGTTGATCGCCCAGCCAGCGCCCATCAGCACGGTGCGCATGGTTTCGTCGGGGGTGCCGATCAAAAGCAGGTAGGGCAGGTGGGTCAGGACCTGCGTGCCGGCGCCGAGGGCGATGGCATAGGCCCGGATCATGTAGGCGCGGTGGGTGACGATGTCGCCTTGGCGCGCGGCGGCGATGCCGATGACCAGCGAGATCATCATCGCCACCCCGACGAAGACGCGGATCACGTTGAGCGCTTCGCCATCGGTCGCGGGAAGATCATAGACCAGGGTCATGTGCAGCCCGGTCTCGGCCGAGAGCAAGCCGGCAATGACCAGGACGCGGCCGGCATGGCGATGCCATGTCGGCCAGCGGCGACGCATGAAGGGGGCGAATTGCAGCGCGCCGGCCAAGGCGAAAACCAGCGAGCAGAGGATATGGGTGACGACCGGCAGGGGATCGGCGAAAAAGCGGATGCTTTCGGGGGTGACTGCGCCGCCAGTGAGTTCGCCCAGGCGCACCATGCCGGCAATGGCGGGCACGAGGCTGAGGGCAATGAGGCCGAGCGCGGCCGGAAACCCGTCCTGCTGGAACGTGGTCGTCATCGGATATCTCCCGTGTTGAAAAGGGTTTTTGGGGAAGGGCGCACGCCTGGCGCGCCCTTCCGCTGTCGGTCCGGTCTCAGCTGTCGAGGCGCCGGCGCCGGTATTCACTCGAGCCGTAGACCACGGCGACGGCAATCGCCACGCCGAGGGCCATCTGCAGCCAGTCGACATTGGAGAGCATCGTCCCGATCAGGTCGAACGGCGCCATATAGCCGCCCTTGGTGATGATCGGCATCGGATCGATGTCGCCGGCGAAA